>Ga0102924_1000432_pt1 | contig 52196 bp, 50 predicted proteins | sample PaiPotPPM11metaG_FD_80116 | JGI IMG/M metagenome (GOLD analysis project Ga0102924, IMG submission 80116) | Iron sulfur acid spring bacterial and archeal communities from Banff, Canada, to study Microbial Dark Matter (Phase II) - Paint Pots PPM... ... | reverse complement strand
GTTGGAGGACGACCTCGGTCAAATAGTCCAGGATATAGCGCTGATCCCCACTCATCTCCTGAAGCAGTTGCTCCGGATGAACCCGGTCAGGCAAGGAAAGACCCAGTAATTGCAAACCGACCAACCAGCCCTCGGTCCGGGTGGTCACTTCTTGAACGAGCCTATCTGGGAGGTGTGTATTCATCACTTCTTTCAAAAAGGTCTTGGTTTCCTCTGCCGTACAGCGTAACTGATCCGCACGCACCTCGAGCATCTGCTGGCATGCCCTCAAGGAGGAGAGAGAGAAAGGAGGATCAGTCCGTGTGGCCAGAATGATATGCAATTGAGGAGGAGGATGCTCGACCAAATACGAGAGCGTGACATGGACTTGCTGGTCGGTGATGAGGTGATAGTCATCCAAGATCAGGACCATGTGCTCTGGGCTCTCTAGCAGAAGGTTGCTCAGTGCTGTCAAGATCTGCTTCAGAGGTGGCGCCTGTGGCGATTGCAGAGACTTGAAGAGGGAGGTAAAGCGCTCTGGTTGCCGCTGATCCAATGCCGAGAGGACATAGGTCCAGAAAAGCTGTGGGTCATTGTCTTCCTCATCAAGAGAAAGCCAAGCCACCAAGGCATGGCTTGCAGGCAAGGATTGTGCCCAAGTAGACAGTAACATGGTCTTGCCAAAACCAGCGGGAGCTGAGATAAGCGTGAGAGGGTGCTTGAGGCTCTCATCAAGCAAGGTGCTCAGGCGAGGACGCGAGATCAGGGTCCCCGGTGCAACCGGCACAAAGAATTTAGTGGCCAGAAGCTGGCTCTGGATGACCATTGGCCTAGTCATGATTGTCTACCCTGCTCGTACTGCAAATATCCCTTTTTCTCTATCAAAAAACTGATCCATTCTCTGCAAAGATCTACTTCTTGGCTATTCTACGATAGCAAGCAACCTGTCTCAAGTGCTGCGGAACCTGCTCGACAACGTTTTCAAGTATGTTCCCAAACAGACAGCGATTCGCATTCAAGCCACATCTGCCTCTCCTTCTTCCCCAGTCTGCCTGAGCGTGCAAGATGCTGGCCCTGGCATCCCAGCGGCTACTCTCTTCCCCTCTTTAGGACTTTCTACGAAGGTCTATAGTTGTAGCCTGCTTGCTCTGCCATGTGGTAAAATTCTAGTAAACGCAAAGATCCGCCACAGACTAGACATACATGCTAGGAAGAGATCTATGGTCCCGAAATATGTGTAAAGAAGACGTATAGATGCATTTTGAAAGGTAGATAAACAGTTATGGAGAAGCAGACAGCAACAATACAAGTTAAGCGTAGTTTTCCAGAAATGCTCAAAGGTGGGGTCATCTGCGATGTTGTCAATGCAGAGCAGGCCAGCATTGCTGAGGAGGCAGGGGCATCTGCTGTGATGGCTCTGGAGCGTGTGCCAGCCGATATTCGCACTCAGGGCGGCGTTGCACGTATGAGTGATCCCGAGTTGATCATTCAGATCAAAGCAGCCGTTACTATTCCCGTAATGGCTAAGTGCCGTATTGGTCACTTCGTCGAGGCTGAGATTTTGCAAGCGATCGGTGTGGACTGTATCGACGAGTCTGAAGTGCTGACGCCTGCGGATGAGCGTTTCCACGTCAATAAGCATCTGTTCTCGGTTCCCTTTGTCTGCGGTGCACGCGATCTGGGTGAGGCTTTGCGTCGTATCGGTGAAGGTGCGGCAATGATGCGTACCAAGGGTGAGGCTGGTACTGGCAATATTGTGGAAGCTGTGCGCCATATGCGGGCTATTATGGATGGTATCCGGCGCCTGCAGACAGTTCCAGAAGAAGAATTGATGACTGAGGCTAAGAATCTGGGCGCACCTTACGAATTGGTACGCGAGGTTGCACGCACGGGGAAGCTGCCCGTGGTGAATTTTTCAGCTGGTGGTGTAGCAACCCCCGCCGATGCTGCGCTAATGATGCGACTGGGCGCAGAAGGTATCTTCGTTGGCTCTGGCATTTTCAAATCGGGCGATCCTCTGGCACGTGCCAAGGCTATCGTGCGTGCCACGACCCATTACCAGAACCCGGGCATTCTGGCAGAAGTATCGAGAAACCTGGGTGAGCCAATGGTTGGGATTAACCTGGATACCTTGTCCGAGCAGGAGCTGATGGCTCGTCGCGGCTGGTAAGCAGAAATGCCAGCTGAAAGTGTGGCTATTCCCAAGCAACGCCCTCATATGCTATGATAGCAATAGTCGAGCAAAGGAGAATAAGATTGTGGTTACAGATCAATTCGAAGAAATGACCAATGAACAGCTACAGGCTATGATAGTTGCTTTCCAGGAAATGCTTGCTCCTATTCAGGAGAAACTTGCGGCTGTACAAAAAGTGCTTAAAGAGCGTGAACAAGAAGAGCGTGAATGGGACAAAGTTCTGGACCATCCTGAGTCTCAGACATTTCTGAAGAAACTCACTGAGGAAACAAAAGCTGATATTGCAGCAGGAAGAACAAGGGAATGGAGTGCTTGTCGTGAAGATCTCCTTCACTCCTAGGTTCGAGGATTTGTTTCGCAAGCTCCCTGCTCAGGTTAAGAAGCAAGCAGATCGCGCCTTTGAGCACCTTGAACACAATCCACGGTACCCGAGTCTGTGTCTTAAATGCGTCGATCCGCGAGAGTCAAGATATTCCATACGCATTAGCGATAAGTATCGTGCTCTGGGGCTCTTGCAAGGGGATGAGATTACGTTGGACTGGATAGGACCTCACGGAAAGTATGATCATCTGATATAAGAGAGGCCATGGAAAACTACAACTTTGCTCCACGTATAGGCGTATTAGCATTACAGGGGGATTTTGAAGCCCATCTGAAAATGCTAGCAAGTTTGGGGGTGAATGGCATTGCTATTCGACTCCCCGAGCATCTGGAAGAAATACATGGTATAATAATTCCAGGTGGTGAAAGTACGACCATTGGCAAGTTAATGGTCATTTATGGCCTCCGGGATATATTACAACGCAAAATCCTGGAGGGGGTTCCCATCTGGGGAACCTGTGCAGGCTTAATCTTGTTAGCCAAGGAGACGGATAATGCACTTGCTGGTCAACCTCTGTTGGCCAGTATGAACATTCGGGTTCGCCGTAATGCATTTGGCAGTCAGCGGGAAAGTTTTGAGGCTGATCTATCAGTGCCCGCACTGGGAGAAGCGCCATTCCATGCATTCTTCATCCGCGGCCCTTCCGTAGAAGTGGTTGGTCCAGAGGTGAAGGTGCTGGCAACGCTCGACGATGGTACTATCGTTGCTGTCCGTGAAGGGACCCTGTTAGGCACTGCATTTCACCCTGAGGTGTCAGGCGATCTACGTTTTCACCAATACTTTCTCCGCATAGTACAGAGCGTCATCAGCTAGGGGCCATTCCACGGTTGTCTGGTAGCGTCCCTACACGATGCAGGAGTACTGGATGATACGACCGGTATTATATGTCGATTTGCCGGGAATCATCTACGCTATTAACCACCGTGCTCGCAGCAAGCAACACGAGCTAGCTAACTTTGTGTGCTGGCTGGAGTCGGTAGAGAATGCTCTTCCTCCGCCTCCTATCCTACGAAATATTCTTCCACTGCATCCCGCTGCCCGTACATGGATCTGTGAAGATCACTGGCATATTCTGGGCTTTGCTCAGGTACGCGAGCGTCCTGCTCATACTACCTGGGATCTCTCTTACCTGGCTTCGATGGCAAATTGCCATCTGTCCAGTGAAGAGGTTTTGATGGCTCTGCTGGAATATACGCTAGAGATGGCTGCAGCCCATGGTATCCTGCGCGTTTTTGCTAGGGTAGAAGACGAAATACCGGAAATAGGGCTTTTCCAACGTACTGGATTTCAGCGCTATGCTCGCGAGTTGACCTACGTTTATGATCCTCAATGCTCGATTTCAGAGTTCAATCGCGTGCAAGCTGATCCCGAGGTTCCTTCGTTACGTTCCTGGAATCGCCACCATGCATGGGGACTCTATCAGCTCTACCGCTCGGTCACTCCACAGCGTATTCTGGCGGCGGAGCAAATGGAGAATAGCGAGGAGTTCGCTAAGCTCTATGCCGGGTCAATACAATCTCTACCTTCCATTTTGGTCAAGGGCAGCGAGAATTTTATATGTGATGTCGGTGTTCGTTTAGGGGCCTGGATGCGGCTCTGCCGAGGCCATGGCTCAGTACCCCATCGCATCTCACTTTTTGTCCATCCTGAGCATGCTGAATTGGCGGAATCGCTTCTGCATTTCGGTATCAGCAGGCTTCTGGAGACAGGCGTACGTCGCATTTATTGCCTGGTGCGAGAGTACGATTCTTTTGTTATTGCCGCTCTCCGTAACAGTGGATTTGAGCAGACCTCTACCAAGGTACTGCTGGTGCGACACGTAGCCTTACTGGCTACGAGGCATAGCACAGTTCCCCTACTAGAACAACGAGGAGCGGTCTATGGCTTGAAGGGCTTGGGGACGGTCAATTCTCGCCAAAAAATAATGAGGTGATAAAACTGCCTATGCAACATGTGATCACTGACGATCTGGAGGCTCTGCTGGCTACATTACCGCCAGACATCCACGACGCGGTCAATCGGCTCGATAACCGAAGCGAACTGCTGGAGATCGTAATGGACCTTGGGCGTCTTCCCGAGGGCCGATTCCCAGAAGGGGAGGTGATCCTTAGTAAGTCACCGGTGACCTACGCCGATCTGGAGTATGTTGTTGAACGCATCGGGGAATTCGGCGACGATAATCGCGCAGGTATTGAACGGACGCTGCACCGTATCAGTGCTCTGCGCAACCGCAAAGGGAGAGTCGTCGGCTTAACCTGCCGTATTGGTCGAGCGGTACTTGGCAGTATTGCCCTGATCCGTGATATTGTCGAACAGGGCCAATCCATCTTGATTCTTGGCCGTCCAGGCGTGGGCAAAACTACCCTCCTGCGTGAAATTGCCCGTGCTCTTGCAGATGAGGCCAATAAACGGGTGGTAGTGGTTGATACCTCTAACGAGATTGCCGGTGATGGTGACATTCCCCATCCTGGTATTGGTAGCGCACGCCGTATGCAGGTTGCTCGTACGGCGGAACAACACTCTGTGATGATTGAAGCGGTAGAGAACCATATGCCGCAGGTCATCGTTATCGACGAGATTGGTACCGAGTTGGAAGCAGCAGCGGCACGCACGATTGCAGAACGAGGCGTGCAACTGGTGGCAACGGCTCATGGAAACTCGCTTGGTAATTTGCTGATGAACCCAACGCTTTCAGACCTGGTTGGTGGCATTCAAACTGTCACATTGGGTGATGAGGAAGCAAGGCGACGTCATACTCAGAAAAGTATTCTAGAGCGTAAAGCTCCTCCCACCTTTGAGGTCGTAGTTGAACAGCAGAGCTGGGAAGAGGTAACAGTGCACCGCGATGTAGCTGATACAGTGGACAGCATGCTGCGTGGCCTGCCTATTGCTGCTGAAGAGCGTACGCGCAATGAAGAGACTGGTGAGGTTTCCAGCTGCCGCGTTGCCGCTGGCGGCATGGAAGTGCCAACCTGGGGTGCCGGTGGTCTGGGCATTGGGCGTCAACAGGGTTTTACAGCGAATATGTTCACTCGCTCTGAGCGAAGCGGGGCGGAGAATCTGCGTCAGGTCAATTCGTCCGGTCCGCGTAGCGGACATATCCGCGATAACACTATGCGCGATACTAGTATCCGCGATAATCATCTGCGTAGTCGCAATCAGCCACCTGCTCAACTAGTTCCGTCGGTTCAGGCACTAGCCCCTACCGGAACAGGTCCTGCAGGAACTGCCATGGTTGCTTCCAGCCAGCCCATCACTCCCATAGCCGAAGGTATCTACCAGGCGGCTAGGCCTGTGAAGGAAATGCCGACCCTGAGGACATTACGTCTGTATCCGTTCGGCGTTAACCGTGATCGTCTAGCTGAGTCGGCCCGCCAATTGCGTGTACCTGTGATCGTGACAAACAATGAGCGAGAAGCCGATGCTGTGATTACGCTCAAAAACTACTATCGTCGCCAGCCTGATCAATTGCAGCAAGCCGAGCAAGCACGCAAACTGATCATCATTCTGAAAAATAATACTATTACTCAGATGCAACATGCCTTGGCACGCATTTTCGATATCCCTGATTCCCCTGCCGCGTCTGTCGATAGCGAACTTGATAGTGCTAACGGTAATGATAAGCTTGCATTTGATGATCCTACGAAGCAAGCATTACTGGAGACAGAAGATGCTATTCATCAGGTTTTGAATAAGGGTCTAACTACGGCGGAACTGCCTCCTGCGAACGCATACATCCGGCGTTTGCAGCATCAAATGGCAACCCGCTATAACTTGCTCTCACGCAGTCGTGGGAAAGAGCCGCATCGACGTGTGAAAATCTTCCGTACTCACGGTTAGAGTTCACATTATCAGAGGAGTGGGGACACAGTGGACGAACATGGGGGATGGCGGATGCGATCACCAAAGGTCACACCCCCAAGGGGGCACGGCGGTAAATCCGGGTATGTCGCGATCTAGCGAACCCCTACATCTCGGGGTACCGTGTACCTTGAGGTATAGATTGCCAGACGGGCGGGCGCGATACATGTATCGCGCCCGTCACATTACATCTAAGGAAGTACAATGAATACCCATCAATCATTTGATGACCCTAATCACCATGAACTGCTATATTTCTGGGCGATTGGTGATATGCACTACCGCGCTATCCCGGTATGGAATGAGTTTCACACTCAGCGGCTCGCACCTCTGTTTGAGGATCTGCATGAGATTTGGCAACAAGAGGGAATACCCAGTTTCTGTGTCTCGCCAGGCGATCTAGTCGAGAGGGGCACCGTAGAGAATTATCAAGTTGCCAAGGCATCCCTGGCAAAGCAACTGGGCAATATTCCATTTTATCCCGGCATTGGTAACCATGAGTACTCTAGTCCCGATAAAGAGCACCCCACGGCTATGGCGCTGAGGTTTACTGATGCCTGGGACAAACCGATTCGCTATAGCTGGCAGGCTGGCGAGATTGTGTGCATTATGCTCGACTACCCCGATCCTTCCACATCAGCCGATCCAGGGCATGTGTACATCTCGCAGGAAACGCTGGCGTTCCTGGATGAGACGCTGGCAGCTAATGCAGGCCGATTGGCGGTTATCTTCTTGCATTGCCCGCTCTATAATACCGTACTGGATCGCGACCCTGAGCACTTTCGTGACTTCAACTCACTGCAGAACTTTTTCTCGCCTGACAATTCACGAGATGTACGAGATATCCTGGCCCGCTATCGCAATGCATTTCTCTACCTCAGCGGGCATACCCACTCTGGCTGGGAAGCCCCCAATCTGGTAGTGACCGAAGAACTCGGTGAGCATCCTCTCACTTCTGTCAACCTGATGTCACCTTGGTATACAGGTGCCCACACCGGACCACACCTGAACTCCGATTATCGGTCGCTCAGCTACATTCCTGATGAGCCTAACGTGATAACGAGTTTCGCCATCCGTGTGTATCGTGACCATGTCACCATCCGTGTGCGCGAACACCTGACGCGTCAGTGGTTGAAGGAATGGCATGTCCCTTTGCCAATGTAGCCCCTATTATCCTTGTCCCGTCAGGAGACCTCTGCCTCCAGGCATGGGGACGATATCAATTGTGTGCATAGCTGTGGCTGTGTTCATGGAGGCGATGCAGATCATCATGGCTATGATGATCTGCATCCCCAGAGCCAATCTGTTCATAAGCTTCGCCGATACATACGCGCAGGCAGTTGGGCCAGATTATGCGTTTCTTGCCAAAACCATAACCAACCTGTTCAATGGTAATGGCCGGGGTCTTGAAGTCAGCCAGTGTTGCTAGGATTGCAGCTCCTGTGGGTGTCACCAATTCTTCTTCGAGTGGACACGGGAGCCAGGGCGCTTTGACTTGCCTGAGGATCTCTAATGTTGCTGGAGCTGGGATGGGCATTAAGCCATGGGCCATGCGTAAGTGGCCGTGTGTCAATGGCAGTGGTGAGGCATACAACTGTGTGATCCCCAATGTGTCAAGGGCGATCACGGTGCCTACAATATCCACAATGGCATCAACAGCTCCAACTTCGTGAAAGTGAATCTCGTCAAGGGATACACCATGTATTACTGCCTCCGCCTCACCCAGTGTGCGGAAAATGGCAATGGCTCTATCAATTACTGTGTTTGGGAGGGACGAAGATTTAAGTAGTGCGGCAATAGCTGTGAAGCTGCGTGCTGGCTGTTCCTGCTCGGCCAGCAAGACTTCAAAGCGCGAACCAGTAATACCATGATCACCAAAGGGCTTCAGCTTCAGTTCGTATCCCTCCACTGGCAGCATAGCAAGCGCCTGCTTTAGCGTTGCCAGCGAGAGGCCAACGTCCAGGAATGCTCCCAGCAGCATGTCGCCGCTGACCCCTGAGTGGCAGTCCAGGTAGGCTATTTTCTGCGTCATCGAACATGGCTCTTTCTAGAGACCGTTTACAGATATTTCTTCTTCTGGTGCTATTTATAGCGCTCGGTCAGGAAAGCCCCTGTGATTTACCCAGGGGATGATAGCGGGGAAGTATCAATTAGGAAACGACCCGGGAAAGAGTAAAGTAACTCCACTTTTGCACTCGTATCATATTTGTCACGTTGTAAAACTGTCCCTCTTTCCCCCTGGCAATTAATCCCTACATTTGTTACGCTTGGGTTGTGAGATGGTTCAAACGATTGTGAGAGTTTTCAAGCCGGTGTTAGTACAACAGCACTTACGGATGGCTGCTGGAACTTAGGAGTTCGTTTGCATGCTCATTTCCGTGGAATCTTCGAGCTAACCGCCGATTAATGGGGTCCTTCCCCCACATCTGCGGGGATGACCTTTTACACTTTTGTAGAGGAGGAGTTCTATGGCATGGCCATATCAGCAACATGCCAAGAATATTAAATTCTTGCCATGTATTTTTACACTGCTTTTCGCACTAGTGGGTCTATCCACTGCAACACCTAATACGCATGCTGCTGCCAGTATATCCTCCCCTAACCTTGTTACGAGCGATAATTGGTCAGGCGATGAAGCCCAAGGCAAAATAGGCTCATTTAACAGAGCACAAATAGCCTTTAACGTACCATCTCTTAAGTCAAACGGAGATATGAGCGTATGGGCCGGTCTAGGCGGAGATCCAACTCTCCTTGGAGGAGATCCAAACAGCGCAATACTAGTACAAGCAGGAGTGGATTCCTGTCTTGGTTCTTCCTGTTTTGGTCCCTGTCCTAATCCTAATATACAGTGTAATTACGCATGGTGGGAGATTGCTGATGCTCTTGTAGTACAGCCGATCAGATTTAATAAACCGATCAGAGCTGGAAATCTCATCGCCGTCTACCTCGAATCGAACTTCAATAACAAAGGCTCCGACATATTAAGAGTTACAGATCTGACGATAGGCGAATCTCATACGATTCTTGTAGGTAATCAGGGCGCTACTAAGGACGGCCAACGTATTTCTATTATCACACCAAATGGTAGATCTTCCTCACTAAATGGCATTAAAATCATTACCGATGGTGCAAGTGCTGAGTGTATCGGTGAGCGACCTCTCGTCGGAAGCCTCTCCGGTGGTTCATTCACTACTCTCCCCGTCGTCCCGCCAGTAAACATATTACGGTGCGACGTGGGGAATAGCCGTCTTCTAGAGGCAATAAGTAGCGCCCAGCCTCTCAACCAAATCACTATGGTTGACAGGGGCACTTCTGGTAGAAGATCACTTGGTAATTCTGTAAGGGGAGCGAATGCTACCGCAGATATCCCGCGTCTGAGACCTGGCCCCATTGGTGGCCGATATGGAGACGCTTTTACCCTCGCAGAGCCTACATCGCAGCAGCCACTAAATAGCACTGCACGCTTCGTTAAGTTTCCAGGCCGATCGAGCCATCTGCCCCCGGGATCAGAGTGACATTTATCGGCTTCTGATCTCTCAATGAAGAAGAATGCACCACTCATAGATGATTTGTTCAATTTTTTCAAGACCAGTGAAAAAATTGGCCACGGGGATGCTTTCATTTGGCTGATGTGCCTCTTGGAGCAAGCCAGGACCACAGATATACGACTTTATGCCAATCCGCTGAAATTGTCCGCCATCGGTTGCATAGGGAGCACCTCGGTCTACACACTTGCCCATAACTTGAGAGAGGAAATGACAAAATGCACTATCTGTAGGAGAACGCATCGGCGGGGCTGTCACCATATTTTCGATAAAGACACCGTATTCTGGCCCGACAGCCTTCATTGATTTTGCGATGTCATTTTCAATCCTTTCCCGCAGCTGCATCAGTATTTCCTCAACCTGATCCCCTGGTGCGATCCGAATGCTCACAGTAAGACGACAGTCCTCAGGAATCATATTGGCAGCAAGCCCACCATTGATGACTGCGCAATTGAAAACCGATGAGGGGGACTCTGGAAAAAGGACTGCATTCTCTGGTGAAGCTTGCTTCTGGAGATTGTTGTTTGTCTCTTGAAGCAATTGAATAACCTCTGCCATTTTCTCTATTGAGTTCAGGCCACTATTGGGAGCACTACTGTGTCCTCCCTTGCCACGAACACAAATGTCGAACACTGCATAGCCTTTATGAGCAGGAAAGATGTCGAAATTGGTCGGTTCACCAATCAGAGCTACTGATGGCAGTGGGTAAGTATCAAAGAGATGGGGAAGGGCTTTGATCAGGCGTCCAGCGCCCTGACCAGCAAGTTCCTCATCGCAGGTAAAAACATACATCAACGGTCTTTTGAGCTTGTTTAGTGGATGGCGTTTTGCTGCAAGGACTGCCTGTGCCAGGAAGACCTTCATGTCGGAAACGCCACGCCCAAAAATGCGTTGGCCATCCGTATGCATCACTAACGGATCGGATGTCCATCCTGGCTGGCTGTCGAACGGTACAACATCGATATGGCCAGAAATAATGAGTCCCCCGGGAACTTTTGGTCCAGCCCAGGCAAGAACCATTGCCTTCTCAACATCTTGAATTGTCTCCTTCAAGAGTCGAACTACAAAACCGCTATCTTCAAGCAAATTGGCAAGGTATTTGGCGGCATCCACATTACTGTATGCACTGACAGTATTGAAACTAACCAACTGACGCGAAATTTCCCATAGCTCGCTCTGCTCAATAGAGTTGCTGCTCATGTGTGGCCCCTTTACGTTCAAAGTGAAATAATAGAATAGAATAGAATAGAGGATCTTTATAGAGAAGACAAAAAGGATCGGGAGAATCGCTTAAGAGTAAAAGCCAGTTTATTTTCAGAGTGACGTAACCTGCAACTCTCCCATCCGAGTATACCACATTTCGCTTTATGGCTAGCAAAGTGTCCATTTCTCGACTTAGGGACACGTCAAAGCGCTACTCAAAGTTCTATGATAAACCCTAAATTGGTAGAACATAGTCACCTATCCCCTAAATAAGTCATCCTCGATCGTTCTACAGATGAGAGCAGCTAGTCTGGCTCAACTACTACCTATTTTACTTCTAACAAAAAGGATGGTATATCATGGCAGGTGTACGTAACGTTATCTCAACGCTCTCGCCGGAGGGCGAGGAAATCATGGGACCAGAGGTCCTCCTGTGGCACTACCCAGATAACAGTATTATGAACGGTTCTCTCCTGACAGTAGAAAGTAACCATTTCTGCGTTCTTAAGTCACGGGGAGCCATTCTCAACATCTACGAGACAGGTCAATTCCCAATACAAACTCCTGACCGACCTCTCATAGGCTCTATCCAGCAGGCCTTTTACGGTGGACAGAGTCCCTGGCAATTTGAAGTCCTCTACATCAATCGGGCCAAACTAGTCCTCAAGACGAGCGGCATGGCACTCTCACGCGAGATGGCTGAGATGGTCTATAGCGTAGATTATTATATCCACGTGGAAACACGAGAAAACGCTGTTCGTCTGGTCCAACACATGCCATATCGAGGACACACTCTGACTATTCAAGAAGTCAATGAATATGCGGGACCAGTTATTGAACAGGCAGTCAATCAGTTGGTCCAGATCACTCCTCTGGAGGCAGTCAACGAAAAGATACATGACCTCTCACAGGTTGTCGTCCAGCATTTGCAACAGTTCCTGACTACCTATGGTATTACTCTCGATACTGTCAAAGTACTAGTATTTCCGCGCGATGAGCGCATGAAAGCACTGATCTCGCTGAAAGCCTTTGGATTAAGTGAGCTGGATGCGGTGCGTTACTACACGGCTATGCTTATGGCAGAGCGCGGCATAGTATCTGCTCCCAATATGGCAATTGGAGTGCCATTCCAAATCAGCGGTGTTCAATCCACTATGAGTGCTGATCGCTACGCAGGAAACTCGCAGCCCTCTCCCCAACAGCCTCAGGTGCATCGATAATTGTTCAGGTGCATTCTAAAAAGATAGTATGGACAATAGACGAATACGAAGGGAGAGGTTATCATGCAGATCCTCGCACTTCTTTGCCACGCACGAGTGAGGTAAAAATACCAATGGCGGCGATAGCGGCACAGATGAGGAAGGTGATATGGAAACCATAGACGAAGGTATGCTGCTGCCGATGAAGCTGGTCTCCACTGAGATGCTGGGTGGCAATGGCCTGACCAGCAATGGCACCTCCCAGTCCTACAAAGATGGCTCCAGCTAGAGCGATACTCAAAGTTTGTCCAAAGACACGCCCGGTCGCCAGAAAACCGGAGGCACTACCCTGCAATTCGCGTGGAGCAGCTCCCATCAAGGCACTGTTGTTCGGCGATTGGAAGAGCGCTTGACCAAAGCCAGTAACCGCAAGACGCCAGATGATATCCAGGACGGAGCTATGCTCGTCTAGCTGACTGATCAAAACAAGCCCAATACAGCTAATCGTCAATCCGGCAGCTGCCAACCAGCGTGTTCCGAAACGGTCAGCCAGTGAGCCACTGATTGGTGCAACAATGGCAAGTGCAAGAGGAAATGGTGTTAGTAGCAATCCAGCCTCTTGCGTTGAGAACCCACGCAACCCTTCCAAGTAGAAAGGGAGTATGAAGCTGACAGCGAACAGAGCTAGAAAACTGAGCATCAGACTGAAGACGGCCGATGTAAAGACACGGTCCTTCAATAACGACAAGACGATAATGGGATTTGGAACTCGTATCTCCACAAAGGGCAGGATGACCAACATGATGACACCCACTAAAAGTGAGGCCAAGATTGGCAGTGAAGACCATCCCAGTTCCTGTCCGAACGAGAGTCCCGCAGTGAGACTGGCCAGCCCAATTGCAAGCAGGAGAGCGCCTAGAGGATCGAAGCGTCCAGGATTGCGGTGCGGACGCTCAGTCAGAATGCGCCATGTGAGTATCAGGCCAATAATGCCGATTGGCACATTTACATAAAAAATCCAGCGCCAGGAGAACGATTGAGTGATAAAACCACCCAGTGTCGGTCCTACACTAATCCCAAGCGAGACGGTAACGGTATTCAGGCCAAGGGCACGCCCACGTTCATGAGCTGGGAATGCACTGGTCAGTAAAGCAGGGCTTACCGCCATCAGCAACCCCCCACCTATTCCCTGAAAGAGTCGTGCAGCAATCAAAATGCTCAGGTTCGGAGCAGCACCACAAATAGCCGAACCGACAGTAAAGATGATCAGACCAGCAGACCAGATAATTTTCCGCCCAATGATGTCTGTTAGGCGACCAGCCGTTAACATTATCGCTGCCGTGGCGACGAGATAGGCGATGATCACCCACTCAACTGCGCCGCTCAAAGGAACACCAAAGTAGTCAGCAATCGTGGGCAGGCTGATATTCACGATTGACGAGTCGAGCGTTGCCATAAAGATGCCAATCGCCACTATCACCATCACTGCCCATTTGCCTGCACGTTCTTGCTCTTCCTGACTCTCTTGAGCCATTTTACTGGCACCCGCAGAAATTGTAACAATATCTTCCTGTGACTTGTCAGTTGGAGATACCTGGGATCTGGATTCCTGATGCTTCATGTCGACATCCATTTTTCCGAGAAATAGTGTTTTCTATCTACACGTCATTACCACCTGTTCGGTAGCAAGCAATCAAGGGCGGATAAAGAAATAGATGGTCATAGCCAAACCAACGACTATTACAAAGTAACGAATCCACTTTTGTTCAAGCTTACGGGCAAAATATGCACCGCCATAGCCACCGATGACAGCCCCAATGGTCATCAAGATTGCTTGCGGCCAAATCACTGCATTAGCAATTATAAATATAACCGCCGAGATAGCATTAATAACGGTCGCCAGGAGCACTTTTAAGGCATTCATCCTGTGGATATTCTCCATCCCCATCAGAGCCAGAGTTGCCAGCATCAAGATGCCGATCCCACCACCGAAATAGCCCCCGTAAATGGCAATAATGAATTGAGCTACAGAGACACCAATGATGGTCAATAGAGATAGATGCGCCTCTTCTCCGATATTACGTGTACGTAGCCTTTTAGTGATTGGTCCACTCAAGCTAAAGAGCAACGTTGCCATCAGCAAGAGGTAAGGGAGCAAATGCAAGAAGGTTTCTTGAGGAGTGCGTAACAACAAAATAGCGCCTAAAATACCGCCAATAAGACTAGTAACAACCAGCAAGAGCATCAGTCGGAGGCGTACTTGTAGCAGTTCGTGCCAATAGGCACCGATGCTAGCTGCCGAACCCGGCCAGAGTGCTACTGTATTCGTTGTATTGGCCTGCACTGGCGGCATGCCAGTGAAGATCATCGTTGGAACGGTAAAAAAGCTTCCACCACCAGCCACTGAATTCAATGTACCGGCAAGTACAGCCACAAAAAATAGTAATGCCAGTTGAGGAAATGCCATGGACGATCCTTTAAATAGACTCTATTCCGGTTGGTGTTATGTTGAGGTGAAAAGCTTCCCTCTGCGCACTAATCTCTAAGCTCGCTCTCTCTGAACCGGAATAAGGTCTAATATTTGTCACCTCACTTACTATAGTATAGCACAAGCAACTACTCAGGTCACCTCGCCACCTATGGTGGCTCGCTTGGGTTCTGGGGTGGGAGGTGGATTGGGCAGCCTGAGGCTGCCCAATCCACCTCCCACCCTATGACCTGCGAACTGCCGGAGGCAGTGAGAAAGCAGAAAGGCACCTGAGTAGTTACGTACTACTAGACATTGCCATATACAACATTCCCACCCAGTATCGTAGCCTGCACACCGTTCTCAGCAATTTTTTCCTGCGGTATGCTCAGAATATCTTCGCGCAATACCACTGCGTCGCCGAGCTTGCCGACCGTGAGAGATCCTCTAGATGTCTCCTCCGCACCAGCATAAGCTGCACCCAGTGTGTAGCCCCGGAGCGCATCAGCCACAGAGAGGGCCTGATCGGGTAACCACGGTGGGCGTGGAGTGGCCGGGTCCCGGCGCATAGTTGCGGCATAGAGGATGTGTAGTGGATCAAAGGTTTCCACCGGGGTATCAGATCCCATCGCGAGGGGGATACCCATATCGTGCATCGTGCTATAGGCATAGGCATGCAGATGACGCTTGCCCCAATAGCGTTCAGCAATATCACGATCAGCTACAGCATGAAAAGGCTGAATAGAGGCAATCACTTTGAGACGGCACATACGCTCCAGGTCGTCCGGCGCTATGAGCTGAACATGCTCGAGGCGATAGCGCTGCTTTGCCCCAGCTGTGTAGCCAACGCTGGCAAGTTGCTGTTGCGCCCGTTCAATAGAATTTAGCGCGACACGTGCTGCACGATCTCCAATAGCATGAATTGCGACAATCAATCCCGCCTCGCTAGCAGCCTTGACTGTATCCAGCATCTCCTGCTCTGGCAGAGTCAGAATACCATAATTGTCGGGGTTCCCTTCGAAGCTTTCGAGCATTGCCGCAGTTTGCGAACCGAGTGCCCCATCAGCGAAGATTTTGATGCCGCTCACGCGCAACAGATCATTCTCAGCATTGCCCATATCGAGCGAAGGGAGCAGTGGCAACATCTGGCGGGGCAGGATCATCTGTACGCGTACACCCAGCTTGCCCTCGTTGTATAGCTGGCGGAAGATATCCAGGGAAGGCTCACCCTCTATATCATGGATAGTGGTGATACCACAGCGCTGTAATTCTTGTAGAGTTCGCTCCATAAGGAGGCGACTCGTGGCTGGATCGGGCGGCTCAATGATAGTATAGACTAAGCTCATTGCATCAATCTCGTGTAAAATTCCGCTTGGTTCGCCACTGCCATCGCGCAAGATTGCGCCGGTAGTTGGTTCAGGAGTCTGAGCTGTAATACCTGCTCGTTGCAGAGCTAGTGAGTTGCACCAGAGGGTATGTCCATCCTTACTCCACAGGGCAACGGGATGATCAGGAGCAGCAGCATCAAGCGAGGCTTTCGTGGGAAAGTTTGCTGCTGGCCAGAGATTCTTATCCCAACCGCCACCCTCAATCCACTGTCCTGGAGGAGTCTGAGCTGCACGTGCACGCACCAAAGCAGCAACTTTATCCTCGCTCATACAGCCAGTAGCATTGACTTCATGAGAGCGATGCGCAGTCGCTAGCAGGTGGACATGGGCATCGATAAAGCCTGGTACGACGGTTCGCCCGCGCAAGTCCACCAGTTCTGTATATTTACTACCAACGCGGCGTACCTCGTCGTTTGAGCCTACTGCCAGGATGCGGCCAGTGGACAGATCTATCGCCATTGCCTGAGCACGTGGCAGGGATATATCCATTGTATAGATATTGCCGTTCAGATAGAGTACGGTAGACATAGGTTATTGCTCCTTACTGGATAACAGTTTATCCCATCTTCGTCCCTTTCTGGGTACCTCTGTGATCAATACCACGCTACACAGTTCGGCGTACAACGTTTGGTGTGAAATAGATCAATGAGCTTCGAAAGAAAAGGGCTCGTCAGCAGAGATTGACGAGTCTTTTTTTGTGTCCACAATCATCTATAAGCATGCTGAGACGTCTATTGAGTATAGCATGAATTAGAACTTACATAGAGAATATGCGAGCAAGCTGAACAGCTTGAGCACGTTTGGTACAACATAAAAAAATTGTAATACTTTTGGAATTGTGCCTCTCTTACAAGATGAATATCGTTTCATCATACAAGTTTGTCAATTCACGGCATCGTCATATCTTCATGTTATAGTATTCATGTCAACGGAAGAGGAATGCAGGTCTGGTGCTAAAGGATGAGGAACGTGGGGGGATATGTGGGGAGCATACGATTGTACGACCCTAATGGGGTTGCAGTGGAACGTGAGGGGATGTGGGGATCATGTAATCGCATAGCTCTAACGGTAGTTTAGTGGAATGTGAGGGGATGTAGAGAATATGCGATTACACAGTTATAGCGGCGGCATGGTGGATCGTGAAGAAATGGGGTAACATGTAATCGTACAGTTCCAATGGCGGTTTAGTGGAATGTGAGGGAGTGTGGAGAATATGCGATTGCACAGTTCTAACGGCGGCGCGGTGGATCATGAGGGAGAGAACTGATCGCAGCATCAGGAAGCTAGCATCTCATTGTCGCTGGACAAGTGATCAATACCTGCGGAGAGTCTGTAAGACCTGGACGGGCGGAAGTTCATATAGGCAGGACTCGTTGAAGCAGGGACTCTTTCCCGTGAAGGCGAGAATCTCTTGTTCTTGAGATATGGGGAGGAGGCCAAGCGAAGAACAGGCATGTGGGATTGTGGGGCTGTGGGATATTTTGTGGAGCGTGTTCTCGCATGTAAACCTTGGGAAGGATTTATTGGTGGTAGGTAGTAGGGAAAAAGAAAAGGGCCTGAAAGAATTTATCCTTCAGGCCCTTTCTTTCATTTTTTCATAAGACAACAGGGAAAATGTGTGCAGTTTCATCAGGTCATGAATCGGGAAATGATCTTTCAATCCTTGTTATTGAAAGCGTGTCTTCGTTGAGCATCGTTTTGTGTGACTTCGCGCTCGTTTCTGACACATTCTTCGTGTTGGGGAGCGGGTGGAGCTAGTACGAGCCATGCCGCTTTCGCAAGGGGCTCTCGTGCCTCTTGTATTTCTGCGGGTTGCCGCGTCCTCAGCCAGACACGTACAAATTCTCGGCTGGGTCCTAGAATGAGTGGGAGGTAGAGCGATTGTGGCAGGCTTACCACGCTCCCGTCGCTGATATAAGGGGCGAGCCAGCGCAACAACTGTTCGGAAAGGTTCTCTGTTGGGAGCGTTGTTCTGGTCTTCTGACGGAGCACTTTGACGTACGCACTCAGATATTCTGAATCGCCTGCTTGCAGGATGTATTGTCCTAGATCTGCATGCTGTTCAAACCAACCCAGATACGCATGGACAAGCGCTTTAATGCCTTCACGTAAATGATTCGTGGTAATGGATGCGGAAAGTGCTGCGTTGAGACTACTTCGCCCTTCGAGGTAGAGTGCACGCGCGAGCATCTCTTTATTTGAGAAGTGATGATAAATACTTCCTGTACTGGCTCCTGAAATTTTCCGGATATCCTCCATCGTTGTCTCTGTGAAACCCTTGCTCGCAAAACAGGAAAGCGCGGCTTCCAGTATCGCTTTCCTGCGAGATTCTGTCGTCGGGCTCTGCCCGGAAGTTCCAATCATCATGATGCATCTAGCCTCTGCTCTCTCTGTACATGCTACTGGGCCACTACTCTCTGTCTCTGCTCCTGATGGTGTTTGTCAATTATAGCATACCCTTGACTGCAATTGAATTCTAGAATATAATTCTAGTGATGGGTACCTGCGAACCACTTGATCATCTCAGAGCAGACCTTTCTGGAAGGAATGAGGCGCGTATGCAGACTGAAGCACAGAATGGAGTGGGGCGGCATGCTGGGGGGTCCGAGCGCTTAGCGCGACGGAATCGACCTGTCGGGGGACATTATAAGTGGGTTGCCCTTACCAATACGACCCTTGGCGTTTTAATGGCGACGATCGATTCAAGTATTGTCTTGATTTCGTTGCCAGTAATCTTCAAGGGTATTCATATTGATCCACTCGCGTCAGGCGAGACTGGCTATTTTCTCTGGATGCTGCTGGGCTATATGGTGGTGACGGCGACTTTCCTGGTCACTTTCGGACGTATCTCTGATATGTTCGGACGCGTGAGGTTCTATAACCTGGGATTCTTGATCTTTACGATTGGAAGTATCCTCCTCTGGCTCACCCCTGGCACTGGCAATGTGGGGGCCTTAGAACTGATTCTCTTTCGTCTTGTCCAGGGGATCGGCGGCGGTTTTCTCCTCTCCAATAGTGCGGCGATTATTACGGATGCTTTCCCTGCGCACCAGCGTGGCTTCGCGTTGGGCATCAACCAGATTGCTGCGGTTCTCGGCTCGGTCATTGGGCTGATTCTGGGTGGTATTCTGTCGTATTTCGATTGGCGTCTGGTCTTTCTGGTCAGTGTTCCAGTTGGTATCGCTGGCACGATCTGGGCCTATACGATGCTGCGTGAGACCGTGAAGGCGCGTAGTCACCAGAAGATCGACTGGCTGGGCAACATTACCTTCACGGCTGGTGCGACAATCCTGCTTATCGGTATCACGTACGGGATCGAACCCTACGGTGGCTCGTCGACTGGCTGGGGCAATCCTGTGGTGATCGGTGCTCTGATCCTTGGCATCCTTCTGCTTGCTACGTTCATCTGGATTGAACTGCATGTTGAAGATCCTATGTTCCGCCTGGAGCTTTTTAAAATCCGCATGTTTGCTGCTGGAAATGCCAGTAGCTTCCTGGCGAGCGTTGCCCGCGGTGGTCTCCAATTTATGCTGGTTATCTGGCTTCAGGGTATCTGGTTGCCTCTCCATGGTTACAATTATGAGGTGACACCCTTGTGGGCAGGCATCTATATGATCCCGTTGCTGGTTGGTTTCTTGCTAATGGGGCCTCTGAGCGGCTGGCTTTCGGACCGTTTCGGTGCTCGTCCGTTCTCGACGTTGGGCCTACTTCTTCAAGCACTCGGTTTTTTCTTGTTGACGATCATCCCGCTGAACTTTCACTACATCTGGTTCGCGTTGATCCTCTTCATGGTTGGTATCGGACAGGGTATGTTCTCTTCACCAAACACTTCGTCGGTGATGGGGAGTGTCCCCCCGGAACAGCGTGGTGTGGCTTCCGGTATGCGTTCGACATTCCAGAACTCGGGTACAATTGTGAGTATCGGTGTCTTCTTCAGTCTGATTACATCCGGCCTGGCTGCGAGCCTGCCCACGACACTTTCGAGTGGCCTGATCAATGCGGGGGTTCCGGTCAACGTGGCGGCGAAGCTTGCGCATCTGCCACCAACATCGGCACTTTTTGCGGCCTTCCTGGGCTACAATCCGATGGGGACTCTGCTCCCACTCAATGTACAGCAAGCCTTGCCAACAGCGAAACGGACAGTTTTGTTGGGCCATGAATTCTTCCCCAATCTCATCTCGTACCCGATGTCCATCGGCCTGCACAGTGACTTCTACCTCTCCGTTGTGATGTGTCTGGTCGCGGCTTTAGCGTCCTTGCTGCGTGGCAAGGCACAGATTGTCACACGTGAGACCCAGTCTGAGCCTCAGGATGAGGCCAGGCAACACGCTTCTGCAACTGTTTCCAATGAGTAATCGATGTCGAAGCAGCTTCTCGAATCGTTTCTTCGTGCGAAAGAGGCAGAGATAAGCCATACTTCATGGCCATAAACAGAGACTTCTTTCTTTTGCAAGGTGTAAGCAGTATTGGTTTCAATCAAGCAACCTGTGTCTTGACTTCCATCCATTACGATACTATAGTATTGACTAGAAAGTCAAATTTTTACGGACGGGTCAAAATAATTTGACCTACGGAACAGTCAACTATTGAGTGAGAAAGGAAAGGAAGCATGCTCCATCAGCTTTCGACGTTGCAAGACGTAGAGGGATTGTATGATTGGTTCAAGCAAATGCGCGATACACAGCCTGTCTGGTTGGACGAAAGCAGTGGATGCTGGCATGTGTTTCGTTATGCAGATGTCAATACAGTGGCCACTGACTATCACCTCTTCTCATCAGAACGGAGGCAGTGGGCCTTTGCACGCCCACACAATGCTAGTAATGCTGCTCTAGCTGGCACCTCTGCTCATCCTGAGCAGGAACAGCGTCAAGGACGGAGTCTACTCGCTATGGACCCACCTCAGCATCGCCAGTATCGTAATCTGGTCTCGCCTTCGTTTACGCCTCGCGCTCTATCGCAACTCTCAGATCGTATTGCGACTATCACGCAGGAGTTGCTGGACAAGATCCGCTCTGCAGGATGTATGGATGTGGTAACGGATATAGCTTACCCATTGCCGACTACTGTTATTGCGGAGATGTTAGGCGTTCCCACCTCAGATCGTCCCCTGTTCAAGCGATGGGCTGATGAACTGATGTCTCGCCAGCTCAGTGATGCTGAGTTCTTCAAGCCCGAGCAGGAACAGCGTGATAATCCCGAAATACAGCGCCTCCAGCGCCTCTTCGAGGAGATGTCCAACTATTTTGAGGCAATCCTGGAAGACCGACGCCGTCAGCCGCGTGAGGATATGATGAGCGAATTACTGGCAGCCGAGGTAGACGGCGAACATCTGAGCATGGAAGATACTATCAGCTTCTCTACCCTGCTGCTGTTAGCAGGTCATATTACCACGACGAACCTGCTCAGTCAGGCTATCCGCTGCTTCGACGAGCATCCCGACACTCTGGCACACGTACGCGAGCTGCCAGAACTCATGCCAGGAGCAATCGAGGAGGTATTACGCTACGCCTCACCGGTCTGGCGACTTATGCGTACAACGACGGCCAATGCAACGATTGAAGGAGTGACAATACCAGCACATTCGCAGGTCTTTGCCTGGCTGGCATCGGCTAATCGCGACGAGCGACAGTTCTCCGAGCCGGAGCACTTCGATATTATGCGCAATCCCAATCGCCACATTGCCTTCGGACATGGTATTCATTTCTGTCTGGGTGCGCCGCTCTCACGCCTAGAAACCTCTATCGCGCTTCCTATGATAATCGAACAGTTACCGGACCTCCATATCGTCCAAGACCAGCCACTCGAACTCTTCGAGGGGCGTTTCCTGTTCGGTTTTAAGCATCTGCCTGTCACTTTCACCGCTGTAGAACCAGTGGCATAAAGTTGCAAGAGAGCTAGAGCGTCGGTCAAGTAATGCCATTTCTGGTCACAGAGTGCTCAAGACGGAAGCTCATTAGACTTTATTCCGATTGGGGAATAGGAAGCCAAGGATGGAGCCGAAGGCGAAAGTTATGGAAGGCACAACCTATTTCGATGATCATATCACGTATTCCAGAGACAAGAAGGCGGCAGACGTCCTTGAGGGTACGAAGGCGTTTGACACTACTATTGACATGTTCAATACAGACGCGACGGCGAGCTTTGGCCTGATTGGCCACTTTTTGTTCGTCAGTTAACTCCCGCCCTTTGGGTTTTTTGGTCGGCATTTCGATCGTCACTCCTTCAAGCGTAAAACCAAGAAACCCGAGATCTTGTAGCAAAATACTCCCTTGTGGCAGTGGATAGGGAGTTGCGTCAACAACCCGCTTATCATGCACCTTCCCCGGGGGCGTCTCGCTCAAATACTGTATTTTGTGCTGTCTATCGACTAAGAGCACATTTTTCACTGTGTGACATTTTTTCTTGCCGCTATAGTAGCTTTTCTGTTCATCTTGGTCTTTTGGACGCTGGATACGCCTTTCTGTCCCATCATGGCAAAAAGGGGGGGACTTGCGCCTTCAGGCTTCGCTTCTTCAGATGAGGCTTCACATGCTCCAGATGATCGACCCAATACATCAGGCAAATTATCAGATGCATCGGAGGGAGAAGATGATGGATCAAGCACCACATGGTGGCCCAGCAGCTCGGCTAATTCCTCGAGCGAACGGGCAGGTGCATCTCCCAAGCTTCTCATTGTGGCGAGTAATACCGATAATAAGGTGTGAATCCACTGATTGGCTTTGTTTTGTGGCATCCCGAACAATTCTCCCTGTATGACTTGCAATGGATTATTTTTCAAGTATACCAAGATAAACAGGAGGCGATCCTCAGGGGTCGGTAAGGGACAATTCGAGTATGTCTGGTATTCACGCCCTACACGTGGCTTTCCGTCCAAACAAAACTTTTTCATATGCTCACTAAATTCTTTCTCAAATACTAGTAAGAGCTGCTGAAACTCTTCTACGGTCAGACTCGTGAGATCCAAGAACTTGAGTTCTTTTCGGCTGACCTCGGCATATCTCATGGGCATCGACTTTCTCCTTCCGTGGCAGTTTCCTCAGTATACCACAATCGGAATAAAGTCTCTTCTTTGGTTCTATCCCTTAGGCATGGTTCGAACGAACTTGACAGTTTTGAACAGTCTGAGCAATCCAAAACTGACTGTGGAGCCCCTCAGGAAGCCACTTCAGAATTAATTTGTGGCTATTGGGATCGTTCAAACTGTCAAGTAGAATGGGCTCAATTTGAACCTTGCCCTAGATGGGTATCTATAATAGCTCCAAACCGTCTTTGGAAGTCCTCTCGGGCTCCTTCGTCGGGATGGCTTTGTATCCATGCTTGAACAACTCTACGTGCTTGATCCTCAGAAACTTCTTCTAGCAATCCCATCAGATCATTGAATTCATTCTGTCTGATACGATCATCTATGACATCCCTATGGGCTGCTAGGAAGTCTGGGGAAATACTGCGTAATATCTCTTCTAGACCCCCCGGTTCACTAATAGCTATCTTCCTCTTTAAGTCACTTAGTTTCTTTGCATCCTCCCCTGCTAGTGTACTACGGCTTCGTGCGGGTTCGTCACCTAGATCGTCAACACGTGCTCTTGGTATAGCGGTGCTTGGCCCAGGTTCCTCACCTGAGGATAGTACGGGGTCAAAGGAGCTAGTAGACGGTAAAGGTTGATATGGTAGGTAGTATGGAGTGTCTCGTCTTCGGTGGCGTTCCTCGCGTGGACGTGGCTCGTCTCCAGTAACCTCCGCTCGTCTTCTTCGCTCATGACTTAGTAGTTCTGTAGCTCGTGTGTTTTGTTGATCCATGAGCGTTTGCCCATCGGACAATGGGACTTGATAAGGTTGTGGATGCCTATAACCTTCTAGTACTGAGGAATGGACGTTATAAGGATCATGACCTGTGGTGGATGGCATTGGGGGGAGACCGATAGATTGGACTCGATAAAAATCATAATTCGTACTGAGTGCTTGATGAGCCGTGTCTGGCCCTCGCTCTATTGATCCTCCTAGTCTTTCCTGTTCTCTTACGCGTTGTCTTCGTTGCTCATGACTTGGCACTGCTGGATCACCGGAAGGTTCTTGCTTAGGGCGCCGGCTGCTTGACCTCCCTGTGCGTTCTTGTCTATTTGGCACTGTGGAATCATCAGGCGATAAAGGCTGAGGTCCTGGGTCTCGTCTTCGGTGACGTTTCTCGTGCGGAGGTGGCTCGTCTCCAGTGGCCTCCGCTCGCCTTCTTTGCTCATGATCTGGTGCTGTGGGCACATCGCGACGTCCTTGCCCAGAGTCCTGTGGGTCTTTTAAGAGGCTAAGTTGGCTAATGCGTGTTGAGACAGTGTCTAGTGAGGATTGGCGCGAAGCAGGATCCATCCCTCCGGTATGGGTGAGAGATGCTTCATGGGGTTGCCCTAGGGCTTGCCTGCTTGTCCCCCCTGTGCGTTCTTGGCCATTTGGCGCTGTGGAATCATTAGGCGGTAAAGGCTGAGTTCCTGGATGTGAAGTGTCTTGTCTTAATGCTATACCTCTCTGTAAACACAATCTTCTATTGTATTCACATAACTCTTCATATCTTTCTGCCACATCATGAGATGGATTAAATTTAGGATATTCTTTCTCCATTTTACTTATCATTTCATGCCATTCTTGCTTACCTTGATAATATTTCATCCATTCAATAATCGCTTTATCTGTTTTTCGCGTATATTCACTTATCATTTTCTCTCTTTCTTGCGTATATTCACTCCTTATTTTATCCCTTTCTCGCTTATTTTCTTCATAAGATTCAAAATAATTGCTATTTGAATTGGAATCGGTTTCAACATTGAGTAAATGATTTGATGCGTCATCTACATCTTTTGCATAATTTATTATCACTTTCCTCCTTTTGTTTTTCTCTCGCTCCTCAAGCAACCTCACCATAGTACCTTGTAAGGTGCGTGGGTAATCTACTTCACTCGCGCCAGAAGAAGGATAGTATCTCGCTTCGAGTCTTCTTACCAGTTCATCACTTCCTGCAAGTACTTTTATTTGGTCTTCAAGTGCTTCTACTTGTGCTCCAACATCAACGAGGGAATTACGAAACCCAGATGCCCCTCTACGGCTGCTCTCGTTAATCCATTCCCGAACACGCTCATCGGCATGTGGTGGTGCTTCGGTCTCCTCGCTTGCGGTATAGCTAGGGAAGCTGTTTGGTGTTCTTGGTGTTACAAAAGCGTCGGTTGGTGTTCTTAGTAGTTCTCTCTCCCGGCTTGGACTTGCCTCGGCTAGATCTCCAGGTGCTCCACGCTCTCTGGCACTTTGTGGTCCTTCGGAAGCGCTACCCTCCCAGCCTGGTGTTCCAAAAGCTTCGGATCGAGAGGCTAAACGCCGAATATCCTCCTGTGAAGGGGGCGGAGTGCCACCACCGCGATGCATTTGTTCAGGTCTTAGTCCCTGACCACCAGACGAGAGAGGATTCCGTAGATCTTCTTTTTCTAGGCGTGAGCCTTCAGGATTTCTTCGCATAATATTCCATTCCTTTTCTCTAGAGTATCTCAAACCTCTATCTTTGCACATTCTCAACTGGAACCACTCTTCTTCTCTACAAGCTCAATCCAAAAAACTGCAAAGAGAGAGTCAACCAATTTTTACATCATACTCAAAACGAGTGCTTACCTCAATACTACTCAATAGCTTCCCACAGCGCAATGCCAAACTGTAGACATCTATGCGACATCTTGAGACACAACGACCCAGCATGTGATGAAAGCCTTTCGCAAAGTGCTTTCCAGCTGGGCCCACAAAAAAGAAGTCTATAAAGGTTGACATTAGCAGGAAAATGCTCAATACCTTCTTTGAGGAGCAGAATAGCCTCCTCCTGCTTCCCTACTGACTCTCTGTCCAATAGGGTGAAAGCAGAGGGAGGGTAAGCAAAAAGAGTAGGGAACAGAGCAATGAGCTTGTTCTTCGTTCGAAGGAATAGAAGAAATGCAGCACCTACGAGATCAACATAGGAACAGAATAATATCAACACACAATAGAGAACTGCCTGTAAAGTTTTCTGCCAGTTGTCTATCTCTGTCAGTTGTCAAGCTGTACCCTTCCCAGTATTCTAAGTGGGGATCGAGACGAAATCATTCAAGGTCGTCTCGCGACCACCATCATCAAATACCTCCATACCTGTTGGCTCTATCATTTCTTCTTTATTCATGCTATGGCGCAGCTCTGATAATTTCCAATAAATGGATCTTCGTGCTCTGTTCTGGTTGCCTAAGGGGCGATGATCTGCGATACAATGCCACGGGTTGTATGATAAGTTCTCGGCAAAGGTGAGTTGAGCCTGAGATGCAAATTTTTGCATTGGCAGGCGTAGCCGGGCTACTGGGATGAATGGTGAGAGCTTTTCCGGCCACTCAACAGAGGCATCTTCAATGGGCATGCGGTAGGAGTCCGTCTGGAATTGTATCATGAAATCGAACTGTACTTCTTTTGTGTCAAGAGTTTTAATCATGGCTTCGCGCAGATAATTGGCTGAGGGGTTTTTGGGTATCTTTGTTTTCTCGTTGGAACAGGGCTTGATGGAGTAGTGAATCGCTTGTCCATCGCCAAATAGGTAGGGCACGCAACTAAAATATTGCACTTCCAAGGGGCTGGTCTGGACTTTAGCATACAGGCCTTGCATAATCCCGTCTAAAAAATGAGAATCAAAGGGGTTGATAAAATAAAACAGTGGTGTTCCTGCCGTTACTTGCTCCTGTAATTTGAGATTCTCAACGATGTTGGGTGTTGTAAAGGTTGGTGAGCTGATGCCGGTGAAATCCTGCGTCCATTTTTCGTCAAGGAGTTTCTCGCCCTCTACACCCATGAGTTTGATTCCTATACTGAGTATTCCGCCGTCCTTCATGTCAGGGGGAGCTAAAGGACCTGGTCCTGCGAAGCGCACCCAGGCTGGATATGTTTTAGGATCTTTAAAAAGTCCTTGGCGCAAATTGTCAGCAAGGTGGGGGAGAATCTCAAACTCTCCCTTGACTGCACCATACGTTTTCGTGTTGCCGACACGTAGGGCAAAGCTATGTGCATAATGTTCATGGGTGAACAAAGACATTTGTTCTATGATAGAATCGGTTATCTCTTTTTCATTGGGCAAGAGCTTTTCTTCCGCTATCTGTAGGTGGTCATCTTTCCTCTTCAAATTGATAAGAGCTTGCACCAGGGCAGAGAGTGGCTTTTGGAAAATTCTGTCAAAGGTACTTCGGTAATAGGGATCAATCCGACGCTCAAAATAGAAGAGAGCCAAGAAGAAGTCGTGGATGCGTTTTTTGATACTCATAGCCATTCCTCCATCTGATCACATGCTGATCTGCTGCTAGCCAGACACAACTGGCCCCTTCAAAATTGATGACTCTTTCAATGCGCTATGGTCTTCTTGGACAACGGTCCTTTGCCAAGGGATGCAGCCCCCAACGATGCTCCGACCAGCCCTGCACAACAGCACAGGATTGCTGCTCGCTTTGGTATCTGACCTGTGAGTCCTGCGAGTCCTGAGGCAGTAACGTCGATAAGGTCGATAGCGACACCAATCTGTAATTGTCGATCAAGAGCCTCACCTTTGAAGTCCTGTAGTAAGATTCCCATGAGCACGTCGCGAACGCCAAAGAGCCGTAAGCCATATGACAGTGCTGGATTGGCCTCAGGGTCAATCAACATTATCTCAGCCATTGCTTTAGGAAAGAACCAACTAAATCCGCCAACAATGAAGCGAACCCAGATGATTGCTGTAAGGGCTTGCTTCTTCGTAAGAGTGACCATATCTATTCTCCTCTCTTCCTCCATTCAAGTTGAATAGTAACGAATTGCTGATTATACTGTTGCCTTCGACCAGGGTGTGAAGGCATTATCTGTGCCGCGCAATGCTGGACGCAGGTGTGGATAGTGGCGCAGCAGTACTGTTGACATCGTGTTATCTCTGATCCAGTCCATACCAACCGGGCTGTAGACTGCTGGCGTAAAGTCCTTTGTGAAGAAGCGGTCACTGTTCAGTCGACGCGAAGCCATCAGGACAAAGATGCGGAAAGCGGTTTCGCTGAAAGCGAAGCCTGGGGGTCGTTTCTCAGCAAACATGCCGACGATTAAATCCACCCGTTCAATATCGTCGTTGTAGACGCGTCGTACCTTCTCAGCGAGGGCTGGATCGCCCGTCAGTTCTTCAAAACTACTGGCTGGTGGAAGGCGTAGCAGTCTGCGGAACTGGTTATAACGCGGTACACCCAGTTCGCGCGAACGTAGAATATCTGTTGCTGCCAGATCCATGAAGATCCCATCGGGTCGCTCGAACTTTTGCAGGGAGCGCGGGTAGTTATTCAGGATAATAGCTCCAGGATTTGAGGTGCCAAATGAGTAGAAGGCATTGGTCAGCGAGATTTGCTGCAAAATCTCTTCAGCATGTGGTCCGGCAATTTCCGCGAAAGTGCACGGAAGAATAGTTTTATCATCAATTACTGAGCGGAAGTCGTATTCGTCTGGAATCAGCGGGTGCATACGGTAGACAATAGTAAACTCTTCAGTCAGACAGTAGGGCACACCATAATGATTGGTTTCTGAGCCTGGAATGCCGCTGATGACCTCACTATTACTCAGGCGACCGAAGGCCCGGTAGAGTGTCTCCATTTCAGCACCCCACCAGTTCGCCCGCAGAGCAAACTGCGATGTTGGATGGCTGATGATGGCTGGTGTCCATTCAACGGTATGAATCTTCGCCGTCAGGGCAGCAATAATGAGCCGTGCACGTGCAAAGATGTCGTCGTCAGACCAACTTGGATACTCAGCACGCAGTCGATCGCAGACAGCATTGTGTTCCAGGGTGAACAGCGTCTGCATCATCTCCAAACCTAGCCACCAGCCGGGCACCATAGCATGGTTGAGAGCGGGATCAGATGGGAGTTGTAGCAAACCGTTCTCCCCAATGACCAATTTGCCATCTCGTCCAGATCTCCTGAAAGCCGTTTGCTGTTTGGTGACTCCGTAAATCTGGGAGGCATCCCACCAGTGTGTCTCGGTATTGATATAGGTCGGTGGTAAATGGCGCGAGCTGTCAGGTCGCGTCGGATCATCTGGCACACGCATGATCTTCATTGGATGTTCAGGCCAGGGATCATCCTTGCTCAGTTCAATCAGCCAGGGGTTATCTTTCGGACTTGTCCCATGACTGAACCAGTCACGCACCATGAACTGAATCCAGGCTGCGGCCAGCATGTTGAGGGTGGTGGCAGGCTGAAACTTCTCGCGCGTCAGCAGTTCAATGCTCACCGTGCGTGGATTGGGCGTGAGAATGGTCGCACGGGGTTCAGGAAAGGTATACTCAAGAGGTATATTACGACCAAAACGCGAACCGGCCATACCCATTGTCGGGTTTTCCAGATCGTTATAGGTCCCATCCGCCGTACGTTCTGTCAGATACTGTGCCTGCATTGGTTCAAGAGGCGGTTGATTGATCGCAGGCTCATGTGTTGTATCGTACAGGTTTTTCTGCCGCAGAATGTTGCGAAGCCCCATCAATATCAGTAATCCCAGCGGAGTGGGTACTTTATCCCATCCAACAGCCCGATCAAGATCCTCTGCTGCCTGGTCATAGAGAAGCCAGGACAGGGTTTGACGATAGCCAGACGGGTTAGCCTCTTCGGCAGTGCCATCCTGGGTGGTACCAGGACGTTGGCGTAGGAGAAGAGCTGCGATGCTTGCTAGAAGTGCTACGACTCCTAGAAATACCCACGGTATGCGCTTTGTCGATCTCATCTTGTCCCCCTTTCATCTTTGCACGGTTGCGCTAGGATAGCCAGAACAGTGTTAAATCCCGAGAGTGCTGTGAGCATGATAGATACGCTTTTAGGAAGATGTCCCTGTTTGCCAGCAAGTGCTGCTGATGCTGTATCAGAAGCATGGATGGGAATAGCATAGCGCAAAGCATGTGCTCTTGCTTCCTCATCTGGCAGAAGGAGGTCAATACCAATGATGATGGTACGCACTCCGAAGAGACGTAGCGCGTAAATAACTGCGGAATTCGGGTTGTCCTTGAACCGACTAGCCATCAACTGAGGGGCAAAGAGAGCAACTGCCCCATTAAAGATCCTGATTCCAGCAAGCAAGATACGTGCAGAGTCACGAACACGCTCAAGATTTTCAGACATTTCCTTCTCCTTCTTCTCACAGCTGTGAGAAGTTCTAAATACTGGCCAGGTAACGAACGGCACTGATGCCTGGCATGAAAAAGTACGCCCCTCCGACAACAGATATAAAACGGGGCAGAGAGGTGAGCCGCTTCCGTACAGGCTTTGCCTGAATGGTAAATGTACTTCCATCAGCGTAATGAGCACCGACAATTGGATCGGCATCATCATAGAGTTCATCGAAATGCGGATTATTGATCCACGTATGCTGAATGAATTCAAACTGACGAGAGATGTTGGCATTGAGACAAATAAAGTGCAGCCCTCGATCTTGATCCGATAGAGGTGTGAGCTTGTCCCCAGCCATCTCGGAGTGGCCTTGTGTTGACCCCGTCGCGTCAATTGGTGGCCCATACTCCCGCCCCCGACGAAGGATGCGATGCCGTTTGCCTATAGCAATGGATTGCTCAGAACCAGGTTGGGGATCCAGAGAGTCACGTGGATTGGCACGACGAATATGAGCGCCTATAGGACAGTTAAAACCATAAGGATCGGGATGGTAATACGTAAAATCATTTGCCTGTGCCAATTGAGGGTTATCCTGATCCGGCGTTTCCACGAGCGGGGCACCTCCAGGCCAGCGTCCGACCATATGTGCTGCAAGTGCAACACGAGCGGTGGGATCACTCCTGCCATCAGATTTTTTGGTAGCTTGGTCAATAAACTGCCAGAAACCGAGAACATCCTGACGCAGTTGGCGAAAAACGAGATAGGTGCCATTTCGTCCCAAATCTACGTTACCCGAACCGTTCTTATCGCTGGGAAGAAAGCCATCGGGGTCCATGCTGCTCTTAAGCAGTGGTCCATTTGTATAGAGGCCATACTCATTTGGATACCCCAGAAGAAACTCGCCTGCTTTTATCGTATGCATGGGGAGAGCAGTCCGGTGTGATCCCTCTATTACAGGCTGTGAGATGCCATCGTTGAAACCGAAATGCTCCTTGCCGCCAAGATCAACGGTGTCCAACTTCTGCACTTCCAGCACGCCATGAGTTGCAAACGCCTGCGCGTGGGTCTCGTACAACTGTGACAACTTCTGATTGTTCAGAGCGAACAGTAGCAGTACCATGTCAACTGATTTTGTATCAGGCCCGCCCCAGATCCAGTGCTCTGGTGAACTTTCTTCTACATCGCCAAGGATCAGACTCCGATGCGGGTCGACGATGCCAGCAATGAATTCGTCCGAAAACATTGCCAAGGCTGCTGGTTCCAAACCAAGCTTTTTGATACCCGGATAGGTGAATGCGACATTGAGAGCTTGCTCTTTTGGACCTGCCTGCCCGGTTGTAATCGCATCGACCAGTGCCTTCAGCCAGATTTTTGCCGAATGGGGATCACTGATTGCGAGCAAAATGTAACAGGCGGCTTTCAAATTGCCATAGCCACGTATGATAAGCCCCTGAATGTCTTGAAAATCGAGTGTATCAGCCATGTGCAAATCCTTCTCTCACAAGAGACGTAACCACTCTGCAGCTTCGGTCTCACTCATATCCTTGGAAAGTCCCAGGCGGATCTTGGCATTGTTCGCAATATTTAATGCCGTGAGATGATCGTAAGCTGAATACCAGACCTGTGTTGGGATCTGATGGACGCGAATAAAGTCCTTGAATGCCTGCTCATCTTTCGCACCATCCAGAATCAGCCAGTTGGTCTTCGGATAGCCGACTCCATTGCTGAATGCAGCATTTAACCCCCATGAAACCTTGTCGATAAAATCATCCATATAGCTTTCCAAGCTGCCATCATAGTTGCTGGCAAAGATCGCACGCCGTTGCTCATCAATGACAATCCAACGAGCAAAGTGGATCGTCTTTACTCCAGCAAGATTTTCCTTGTTAAAAATATGGCGAACAGCGTAATCGATGGCCATAAGGACCCCCAGCACGGTCAGCAGCCGAAATCTTCCAAGCTTGATATAGCCAAGAGCAGTGAACTGGTTTTGCGCCCCAATGTCCTCAAGAGCGGCTAACTCCTGGATGTGTGCAGGGTCTGCTTTGATATCCGGTGTAGGATCGCTTAGCTCATGCATACGCAGGAAGATTAACCAGACAGGCAGAGCTAGGATGAGAATGGGCAAGAGGATAAGCAAGAGGAGTGGTACCGCTATCATATGCAATGTTTCTTTGAGTTTGAAAGAAAGGCCTGGCTCTGCCGGAGGGTGGTTGGCCCAGTTGAGCGTTTGTTCACTGCGCAGATATGCCACTATTTTGGCACGCACTTCGAGGGCAGAGTAGCCCGACCAATCCTGCGATGAACGATCCAGGAAATCTTGAATAGCGTTCCTGAGCTGAGCTTCTTGGAGGATTTGTTGCACCGTCCGGCCAACCGTGTTCACATAATAAGCCTGAGGCTTTACCATATTTGCCCGCAAGTAAGCCAGCCTCAAGGAACGGGTGACATTACCCTCGGCAGGGTACCCTTCGCAGTGACGGTAAATCTTGTCCAGACCTTCTCCCGCTAGATCCACCAGATCATCCAGGAGACGATCCAGAGGGGCATCACATTCGCCTATGAATACGAGATGAGGAAGGATCACAGCACCTTGTAAATCAGTCGATTGGTCCAGTACTAGCAATCGTGCGAAATGTATAGCAGAGAGCTTGCCAAAAGGAATGACATCGTTCTGAGCAACGTTCGTGCTCATTGTCTTGAGCAGTTGCTTGACGTCTTCTGTTGCGCCCGGCTTGATCCTGGTCATTATTGTGAGTGCTACCTGATGCGTCATAGACGACACCTCCCCTTAAGCCCTGGTATCAAGCGAGGGCAGAGCCTTGCCCTATGCTTCCTTGTAACCTTCATCCTTTGGGAAAGACCAGACTAAAGTTGATCAATTTGGTTTTGTCCCAATACACAATGCCCAGATAGAGATGTGGAGCAACTTCGCGGATTTCATCCCTTATCCAATGAGCAACAAGCGATGTTTGAGAGTAATCCAGGACAATACATTCTTTCCCATCAAACCAACTCTTATCCTTGTAGACTTTGGCAATGATTGCTTTCACTCCTACAGGTAAGATTTTGTTGCGCAATTCACCTGTTTTTGGATCAAAGACTTTACCTTGCCACGCAAAGATGTGCACGAACTTTGCTGCAATCTCCGAAAGTTCTGTGCCAGGGTCGATAATTGCTGTACCTTCCGCTTCTCCCGTGGGAATATCACCCGCTGGACTCTCACAGAACAGTTCATCGAGCTGAGCTTTAGACATCTTCAATAATTGAGCCGCATCAAGTGTCATACTGCATCGCCTCATTTCTTAAATCAAGAGAACTGGAGGACCAAAGCGATCCGCAGCACTCGATTATGTTTAATCGGATAAAACAACGCCTTTGCCCAGTTCATCCTGTTCTTTTTCATGAACGCTTCATGAACTGATTTTTGGTAGTAGAGATTCACGAACGCTTTGTGCGAGTGGTAGTAGGGACTTCAGAGGATACGTTGGGTGGCATTCCCATGCAGAAAAGCCCTGCTGTTCAAGGTTCCGCGCAAAAACTGTCTCACTATGTGTGCAATCTACCACTAAGCAGTGATCCAGTCTTTTTTGTGTTCAAACATAGCCGTTGGTAGACGGATACAGGGTGAAGAGACCATGTTGGATACAACCTTCTCTTCACCTCCACCAGGAGCCCCACATGTTGTCACTATTGAATGATTAAGAAAGGAACGAGTGGCACATGTGGGCAAACGAGCCAATCAAGAAGGATCAGTCTACAAGGCATTGGGGCCCAAATCCACCATTGCCTGACTACTCTCTTCACGCTTTTCGGGAGCCGCTCGCCGATCTGCCGCTTTCACGGCTGCCGAGAGTCTCTCCAGATCCAGGTCGGTGCAGTAGGCCAGCGTTCCGGGCTGCTGTCTCCACGATTCGGACAAGGGCCCGATGTCGAGCGCATCAAATCCGAGGTCATCGATAAGCTTTGCAACCTTCTTCTTGTCCTGGACCCTGTCTCCGGCAAGCGAAAGCGCTCTACGGTCGCTTGAGCCGACTGGCTTTCCAAGGTTCTCCAAGCTGTCAAAAGTGATGCTGTTGAAGGCCTTGACAACGGGGCGGCCAATCTGCTTTTGGACCCACTCACTTTCTGATAGGCCCGCCTCTACCTCAGGGATTTGCCCATCCCTCCAGGAGGGGTAGTAATTCGAGACATCAACGATGGTCGTGGAGTCGGGCTGATCCTTGAAGAGGAGCTTTGGCAGGCTTGGGATGTTCTTGAAAGGAATCGCGATCATGATCAGCTCCGACTTGGTGGCGGCATCCTCCAAAGCCGAAGCTATCGTCGCAGTCTGCTTGGCGAATTCCTTCAAAGATTGTGACCCGCGCCTGTTGGCTATCCTGACCTCGTGTCCGGCCTTGGCCAGTTTCTTTGCCAAGGTGCCTCCTTGCAGTCCTGCTCCGATAACTCCAATTCTCATGACGCTCTCCTTCTATCGAATCCAAAAATGAACGGCTTACACTTGTGCCACGCCGCCATCCACAAACAATTCCGTTCCCGTGATGTAGCTACTGTCGTCGGAGGCAAGAAACACCACGGCCTTGGCGATCTCGTCGGGTATGCCAACCCTGCCAAGCGGAATACTGTCGGCAATCATCTTCAAGCTTTGCTCGCCCCCTCCTCTGGCAGCCATCACGTCTTCCAGTGCGGGTGTCTCGATGAAGCCTGGGCTCACTGCATTCACGCGAATGCGACGATCTTTTAAGTCCATGGTCCATGTCCGCGCCAATGAACGCACGGCGGCTTTGGTGGCGCTATATACACTATGCGCTGGAAACCCTTTGCTGGCGACGATGGACGCAGTTAAGATGATCGAGGCACCATCCGGCAGCAGCGGAAGCGCCTTCTGGACTGTGAAAAGGAGGCCTTTCACATTGGTGTTGAACACTGAGTCATAGTGCTCCTCAGTGATCTGGCCCAAGGGGGCAATCTTGGCAACGCCAGCATTGGCGAACACACTATCGAGCTTGCCTTTCTCCCGCTTGATTTGTGCGAAGAGGCGATCAAGATCGCCAAGGTTGGACACGTCTCCTTGGACGCCGGTCACATTCCTTCCGATCTCTTTTACTGCCGTAGCCAACTCCGGTTCACGCCGCCCCGTGATGAAAACGTAGGCGCCTTCGTTGACAAACTGCTTCGCCGTCGCAAAACCGATGCCGCTATTGCCGCCAGTAATAAGGGCCATTTTTCCTTCAAGCTTACCCATGTCTTTCTCCTTCGTCCTTGTCAAGGACGTCGTTTCCTTCACATCTTTGGATGCGCGTCAACGGTGAATAGGTTTGGTGGTCGCGCATGATCTCCTCCCACTCTTTCGAGACAGCATCAGGCGAGTATTTCCTCCCTGCTCTAGCACGACTGCTCTGAGAAGACCGTTTCATGCTGTCGCTTGTCATATCCCGGCAGGCGCTTTTTGCGGGGAAAGCCATGAATGTGGTCCTTTTGATATGGCCGTTTTACAACATCCATGTGTACTATGTGGGGAAAAGACAGCTCTCAAGACGGGAGAAAGCACCAGCTTTTGAGAACGCTTGAAGCAGATGCTCAAAGCAGAGAAACGTTTGCCCGATATCGTTTCGTGATACGATCAGAGCATCAGAGGAACGATGATGACAAGGGAGGGAACCACAACGGGGCTCTCGAGTTCGTCGAACGCATCTGGAAAAAATGGAGCGCAAGAACCATGAAGATAGGATTAAACCTTCCTCCGACCACACAGTCACCAGACCAGTTTTGTGCATGGGTCAGATGGGTGGACGCGGGCCCTTTCTCCACCCTCGGTGTCCTCGATCGCGTCGTCTCTTCCAATTTTGAACCACTCGTGACGTTGGCCGCAGCAGCGGCTCTCACCACGCATGTGCGCCTGATGACAGAAATCTTGATCGCTCCCATCCGCAATGCCACCCTGCTTGCCAAAGAAAGCGCAACCCTGGATATCCTTTCCAGGGGCCGTCTTACCCTTGGACTCGGTCTTGGTGGAAGAGAAGATGACTATCTGGCCGCAGGCGTCTCGTATGAACAGCGCGGCAAACGGCTGGAAGAGCAACTGGAGCAGATGAAACGTATCTGGGCCGGCCAAAGGGTGCATGCCAATGGAGGGCCAATTGGGCCTCGTCCCATCCAGACAAATGGACCTGAACTGCTGCTTGGTGGGTACGCACCAAGAGCAATCCAACGAGTTACTCGCTATGCTGATGGCATCATCACGGGAATAAACGACATCAAGCAGATTGACCAAACGTTTCGTGCTGTTGAGCAAGGCTGGCAAGAGGCTGGCAGGGCTGGAAAGCCACGTCTTGTCGCCCAGATCGATATCGCGCTTGAGACGCACGATGGTGGGCAGGGGCGTAAGAACGTTCTGGACTACTATGCCGTCCTTCCTTCCTTCGCCGCGTCCAAATCTGCAACGCTGCTCACAACGGAGCAGCAACTCTCGGACACCATGCACGCGCTTGAGCAGATTGGCACAGATGAGGTGGTGTTCTTTACGTGGAGCCCGGACATCGAGCAGATTGATCGGATCGCAGACCTTCTCGGCTCATGAGAATGCCTTGGAAGGAGGAGAGAGATGAGTTCGCCTGCTCTCCTGCCCTCCCGTCGAGGCCCTTGTTAGGCGAGAAACTCGGCGAGTGGGAAGGAGCGATGGCTACGCGGCGGAACTAGGTAGTTCTGCCGGTGGGTCGTATACAGGATCGAATTCATGCCTGCGTTGTGGGAGCGCGGGTCGATATCGAGTTTCGTCCCATCAGGATAGTAACCATCCATTGCGAGCCGTGTGCGATTGAAGTTTCCAATCGTGGGCTGGAAGATAATGAAGTGCATTCCAGCAGCGGGTTCGGTGCTGAAGTGATCTCTGGTCGGCTCTGAGCTGTAGTAGAAGGGATTGTCCACCGTATTGAAATCACCACGCGCGGAGACGGCTATCCCAGCTGGGTAGACCTCGCCGTAATTGGTGGTCGTCGGCGTGGTCTGGCGTACAATCGGTTGCATACTCCCACTATGACCGTAGGCATGGTAGTTCTGGACATCCTCAACGAGCGATGACGCACTCAATTCAGTTGGTGGATTAACTGTGAGCGTTCCCGGAGCGACTGAGAGGCCAGGCCGGAACATACGACTCCCGTGATCAGGAAACGTGGAGGAGTTCTGACTCCCATACCAGGCTGCTAGGTCTTCAAAGAGGTGTGAGAGGTGCATGGTGGTTCCGTGTTTGAAATACCCATTGGGCCATTGATCAGTCTGGCCCGGGATGGTCTCCAGACTAGGAATATTGCCGGGGGCCATATTCGCCTGCAAAGTTGTGGTGAAGCCGAGGAAGACCTGAGCGTGAAGAGGAATAGACTCCGCGCCGGGAATATTGGCCGCTAGAGCTACCTTGCGCGGTATGCTCTGTTGTCCATAAAAACCTCCCCCGGTGGAACCTCGGCGAATACTTGTCACATTGAAGAGACTGCCTGCTTGGTTGCTTCCCGTCCCGAAGATGGCATTGGTGACCGCCATGATATTGTCCAACGAGTCGCTGCGTAGGATCACGACCACATCATTCTGCTCCAGGCGCACCGGCCCGAAGTCAGCAGGGGGCTGGTCGCTGGGAAACGTCCTGGCCTCCTGGACCGCATAGACGGTATGGCCCTCTGTCTTGGATGTCGCCAGGTCAACCGGCATATAATCCGGGTAGCGCGTTCCAGCCTTGAAAAAACTCGAAGCTTTCCCCAGACTTGGGATATACTGCTGGAAATAAGGGAGTCCCCAGGCTACCAGGATGTCCACTCCGATGAAAGTAGTAGGTGGAAATTGCTGTTCTAGGCTCTGGAGGACGGACTCCAGTTGCTGCTGCGCCTCCCACAAGGCCTTTGCACTAGCCGAGACATTCAATTTCGCGGTGATGATATGATTGTGCAGTGGATGGACCACAACCGGAGTCGTGCCAGGGCCACTCGCGCTTAAACCTGAACTATTAACGTTGACGATTTGAGTGCTCGGGACAATATACTGTTCTAGCGGCAAAGATTGGCCGCCGTCAGCGAAAGCAACCTGCTCGGGTTTTTGAGCAAGATTGTCGATGAACTCAGAGAAGACACCAGCAAATGCTAGAGCCATAGCCAGGGTGCGCTCCGTCCCCGCAAGAAAACGTCGTCTACTCATTTCACGGTGTTGTTTCCCTGCAACCACATTTTCTTCATTATCACTCATGAGACACATACTCCTTGCTTGCAATTAGTGCTCTTCTGTTATCTTTGCTTGTCAAGATAACCTTTCAAATGCATTTCTATTATCTTTCCCTTCGCTTCTGTTCTGCCTTGCTCTCCTCTCTTTTTTTATCGACAGATTGTCCGATATCAATAGAGAGGTACCTTATTGGGGTGCTAGTGCAATTCTCGCATTCCTCCTGGCTCGATCTCCACCAATGCCGCCACGATGGTGGTTGAAACTGCAAAGTTGGTCGAGTCGGTGATACGCACTGTGCCGCGCTGTCATCGTTGATGCCAAGCAAGAGAAAAGACACCTTCAAAAGCGTGAGAAAAATCATGTCAATTGCTGCAATGCCCTGGCCATTATCCTGTATCACGCAATGTACTTCATCCTCTTCCACACCGATGCGCCAACTGATGCTGCCGTGCTCTGATGTGTATTTGAGGGCATTGTCCAGCAGGTTGCTAAATACAACTTTGAGATGGCTAATGTTGGCCGCTACCAGCACTGGCTCCCCTGGTGTCGTGAGTGTGAGCTTCATCTTGCTGGCTTCTGCTCGCGCTGTGAACTGCCGGATCAGTGCCGTTGCCATTCGTGTGAGGTCGATCTGCTCCTGACCGATTTTCGCTCGCCCGGCTTCGAATTGTGAGAGCAGAATGAGCTTCCTCTACCAGATTGCTTAGATGGACTACCTCGTCATCGATCTCTTCAATATACTGCCGCACTCTGCACAGCCCCAGCGCAGTTTCATTGGGTATTTTGAGGAGCTGGGAGCCTCTTTCTGCTTTCACGATCAACCCTGCCTCAGCCATTCTCATGCTCCGTCATGTGCTTGCCATCCCCAAAGGCGAATGGCTGCTGCAATCTGCGGCTAGCGGCGAACTGGGCCGCATGATTATCCGCCTGGCCAAACACGATGGCATTCGCACGATCAACGTGGTCCGTCGGCGCGAGGCGGTGGTGGACCTGCAACGGCTGGGGGCCGATGAGGTGATTGTCTCCAGCGAGGGGCCCATTGATGAGCAGGTGCACCGGATCGTGGGTCCAGAGGGCGTCAAGTACGCCATCGATCCAGTGGTTGGAGAAACGGGAACCCAGATGTACCAAGCTCTGGGCCAGGAGGGCAGAATGCTGGTCTATGGTTCTCTCACGGGCGAGCCGATGCGTGTGGGAGCCGATCCACGCTTTATTCTGGCGGGTCGGCGCATTCTGGAAGTATTCTGGCTGGGCTACTGGCTTGCCAGGTTGGACGAGACCATCCAACGTCAGCTGATCCAGGACATCGTCATGCTGCTGCACGATGGCATTCTCACAACCTCGGCGGTGCGTCCTTTCTCCCTCGATGAAATCGACACCGCCGTCGCGCAAGCCGAAATGATGGGCAGACAGGGCAAGGTGCTCCTCGTTCCTGAGAAGCACTAGATCCTCCTGCCAAAAAGAGACGTTTTCAGTGAGGAAAGACGTTGCTTCTTGCATTATGCTCTTAGCTGGATACAAAACGGTGCTGCGGGAGGGGAGGAGCCGAGAAACTTCTCCGATCACGTGGAGCGCGATCGTGCAGGTGCAAACCCAGAGCTACTGGATAAAAATGATGGAAGGAGAGTAGAACGCAAAAGACTCTCAATCAACATACCCAGAGGTATCAATTTCGTTGGCATTTGTCTGGTATAATAAAAATGTAAAACGTTATGTGATGCAGAAACGTCTTCCGTGGCCCTTAGTTCCAACCAGTGGAGGCTCTACTTTCCTCCCGACTATCGCAGCGGTCGGAAGAAGGTGTGTATCTCCTTCACCAAGGTCTCTGGCTGTTCGAGGGCTGCGAAGTGGCCCCCTTTATCCAGGGTACTCCAGTGCTGGATGTGAAAGTCTTTTTCTGCCAGGGCACGTGGAGGGATCACCATATCTTTTGGGAATGCCGCCACTCCCGTTGGGACCTCAACGCGTCCACGGGGCGGATGGTGCGCATGTCTCATCTCATAGTAGAGCCGTGTGGAGGAGTTGATGGTCTGGGTCACCCAATACATCATAATGGTGGTGAGCAATTCTTCTCTGGTAAAGGTGCTTTCAAGATCGCTGTTGCAATCGCTCCAGGCGCGGAACTTCTCGACGATCCAAGCGGCAAGACCGACTGGTGAGTCGTTGAGGCCATAGGCCAGAGTTTGAGGACATGTCCCCTGGATATGACTATAGCCACTTCCCTCAGATTGGAATTGCTGGACCTGTTCTTGCCAGTGGTGGATCTCGGGTGTTATTTCATCTGCTTTGGGTCGACTCGTGATCGGGACCATCGTGAGATGGATCCCGATCAGTTTCTCCGGGTAGGCATAGCCCAGTTGTGAGCAGATCAGGCTTCCCCAGTCACCCCCCTGAGCGCCGAATTGAGTATAGCCAAGCTCATCTGTCATCAACTGCAGAAAGAGCTGGGCCATCCTTGCAACATCCATGCCACGTTGCTGGGGACGATCGGAGAAACCAAAACCCGGCAGGGAAGGGACCACGACATGGAAGGCGTCCTCTGGATCACCTCCGTATCTGGCAGGATCGGCCAGGGGGCGAATAATCTTGTACATCTCGAAGAAGGAGCCGGGCCAGCCATGTGAGATGAGCAATGGAAGTGGTCGTGGACCCTTTCCGGGCATATGGACGAAATGAATACCCACACCATCGATCCTCGCCTGAAATTGAGGAAAAGCATTGAGTAACTGCTCCTGGGCTCGCCAATCAAACCCATCACGCCAGTACGCCACCAGACGTTGCAAATAACTGAGATTCGTGCCGTAGTCCCAACCGCTCTGCGGGATCTCATCCGGCCAGCGTGTCTGTTCCAGTCGCTGGTGCAGATCGATGAGCACGGCTTCGTCTACGTGGATGACAAATGGATGGTGCGACATACGTTTCTCCTCCCCTTCTGAGAGTCAAGTGCTCTGGTTAACGTTCTCATCAGAAGAAACCCCCTACACACAGCGATGATTGCAGGGGGCCAGGTGTTCTCAGCTTTCGCGCACTCCCTCGACGGCAATGAGCAGGTGCTCTGGGCCGCGCAGACCGGGACTGGGACGATAGGGGGGCGGGTCCACGACCAGACGCGGCTCTCTGAGCCGCCGCACCAGTTCGGTGAAGGCGATCTGGGCTTCCAGACGTGCCAGCGGCGCTCCAAAGCAAATGTGGATACCACTGCCAAACCCCAGGTGTTCATTATCGCGTCGCTCGGGATCAAAGCGATCCGGGTCCGGGAAACGAGCCGGGTCACGGTTGCCTGAGGCCAGAGCCAGCGTGACCAGCACGCCTTTGGGAATGGTCGTCCCGGCCAGGACAATCTCGTCGAGTGTGGTCCGATTCGATAAGAACTGGACGGGCGGCTCATAGCGGAGGACTTCCTCTACCATTGAGGGGATCAGGCCGGGCTCGTTGCGCAGGCACTCCAGGATCGCCGGGTGCCGCAGCAGCGTGAGCATGCCGTTACTAATCAGGTTCACAGTAGTTTCATGTCCGGCGACCAGCAGCAGTGTGGCGGTCGCAATGAGGTAGGGGTCCTCCATCCGCCCTTCCGGGCCGGTATCGGTCGCCATACGTGCCAGCAGACTGTCACCAGGAAGCTCTTGGCGGTGCTTGATCAACCCGACCATATACTGAGTCAGGTCGTGGTTGGCCTGTTCCCGTCGGCGGCGGTGCTCTTCGGTGTGTCCTGCCGTATTCTCTATGAGCGTGGTGGACCAGACGTGGAACTGGGGTTCATCTTGCTGAGGGACGCCCAGAATCCGGCAAATCACCGTCACCGGCAGGGGATAGGCAAAGCGTTCGACCAGATCGAACTGGCGCTGGCCCTGCAACCGGTCGAGGAGCGTGGTGACGATGCGCACAATCTCGGGACGCAGCTGCTCCAGGTATTCCGGGCGTTCTGGTGGCCCAAAGTGGCGCATTGCCAGGCGACGCAGGCGGTCGTGCTCCGGCGGGTCCAAGCTGATAAACCGATACGGAGCCGTGGAGAGACGTGGTCGTCCCCCAGTTTGCACACTCTTTCTCAGATCGGAACTGATGCGCGGGTCATGGAGCAACGCCATGATCTCGCGATAGGTGCTCACGACGTATGTCCCCGCTTCATCGGGGCCATCTTCCTGAAAGCAGACTGGGGTCTCCCGCAGCTTCGCCCACAGCGGGTAGGGGTTCGCACGATTGGCATAGTCGTAGATTTGTCGGAGGATGGTGGTGTTCTGGGACATGATGGTTCTCCTTTCTCATTGCAACACTCACGTGCGTCTGATATTCATATTGCGCGTTGACGTGCAATCCACTCCACTCGCCGTTCATTGTGGTCGTGCCCAGTTAATATGACCGGCAGGCTCAGCTCGCTGCAGGCGGAGGCAATCTCCGACCCGGTGAACCCCCCTCCGATCACGAGCACCCGGTGTGGTTGGGCGGCCAGGCACTGCTGGAGCTGCTTGGCATCTTGGCGTCCGCGCAAGGTGAAGACGCCCTCAAGCTCCGCTTCTGCCGGATTGGGTCAGGGCCGCGCTCGCGCCCCAGTGGCGATGAGGAGGCGGTCGAATGCAACGCTCTGCCCATCGGCCAGGCGGACCTGCTTGGCCTCAAGGTCCAGGCCCGTCGCCGCTACGCCCAGTCGCCACTCGACATCGGCCAGCGTCTCAAATCTCGGCAGTTGGGTGTGCTCTGCCGCAATCCAGCCGGTCAGAACCGCCTTGGAGAGCGGCGGGCGGTCATAGGGCAGAGAGGGTTCATCGCCAATGAGGGTCAAGTGCCCGGTAAATCCTTCGGCACGCAGCGTCTCCGCTGCACGAAGTCCGGCGAGGGAAGCTCCCACAATCACAATGCGTCCGCTGTCTTTGAAAGCGGTCCTCGTTTCATGGCTCCTCATGTGGTTCCACGGCTTTTCTGCGGTGAGTTGTTGTCTCCCCATTCGACGAAGATCGCTTGGACGGGACAGGCTGCAGCCGCGTGCAGCAGGTGCTCACACTGCACAGCATCAGGTTCAGGATCGTACCAGAGTGCTTCCTCCCCATGCAGCTTGAAGACGCTGGGAGCCAAAAAACAACACTGGGCATAAGCCTGGCATCGATTGAGATCCACCACCAGATGAATGGGACCTGACGGTGCAGGAGGGTGTGTCATCAGATCTTCCTTTCTGTTCTCGTGCCTTTCCGACGAGAGGCAATGTCCCTCTTCGCGCCTCGTCACTGCGTGCGCTTCGCCCCGCGAAGGGGAGAAAAAAGCGAGCTTTTGCAAGAGCGTGTCAGCTCGTCTGAATTCCACTCGTGTTGAGCATTTCACACAGGTAACGACTCCTCTGAGCATAGTAGATGAGGGCAAGAGGCCTGCCGCCTGATCTGCCAGCATTCACCCGACGGGAACGTGAGGCCGAGCAGACCCATAAAATCCCTCTCGCTCCGGCATGCAATGAGCCAATGCTGTGAACGCTGCCTGAACAGTTGACGCCTCCTGGTTTTTGCGCACATCATGCAAGACCCCCACATCACTGCGTCTGACTCCTGCAAACGGTGGCACGTCTGCCAAGACACCGAGGCGTTTTTTGCGGTATTCTATGATGCCGTGCGCCACTTTGGGGTGCCTTCGCTTCCGCAACTGCTTGGCCTATTCCACGCGAGGCTCCAGTCACAATCGCGACTTTGTTTGCAAATGGGATATGCATTTTTCTATCTCCCTTGATACTCTCTTCCGCTCAAAAAGTGCCCTTGATGATATCAATCCACCTATTTTTTGCCACGAAAGAAGGCTCCCAGATGTGACTCATCTTTGCCACCTCAAGCATCATGTGGAGTTGGTGGTCCTCTCCCGTTGTCGGTTCGTGTGGCCAGTAGGTCGTGATCACGACGCCATTCGTTGTCGTTTTGGTGTCGACGAGCTGGAGAGCGGTGAATGTACCACCGTTGGGGAAGAGGCGACGCCCTGATTCCAGCACCAGCGGGTGGATGAGGAGCACGTAGGAGTCGATGAGGTTGCTCCGCATCAGCGACTGGGCCAGTTCTCCGCTGCCCATGACCACCAGGTCCTTGCCCTGTCTGCCCATCGTTTCGGCTTGCGCGACGGCGGTGCCAATCTCATCGAGGGAGAAAGGATGCACCGCCGAGGTCGTGAGAATGAGAATCTTGATGGCTTAGCAGAAAACTACCAGGAGACGCCCTTCATGTTATATTACCCCCTCTCTCTCGTCTTGACGTATGTGCACATATTTGTGTTCATATATCTTGTATATCAGAGAGAACAACGGTAGTATGCCACTCCTATTTGTATGGTGGAGTGCGGGAGGGAGGGGTTTTCCCAGGATGAACATCGAGAGGAGTGGGGCTGTGGATGGTGGTGTCCATAAATTTGGTATGAAAGGATATGTTGCCATGGATTCCTTTGGGACGTTGCCACGTACATTGGAAGGGCTTGTGTAGGAATTGCTTGTCGGAGTTCCTGTTGGGTTGCCATCTCCTACTCCTGAAGTTGGCAAAGCTAAACTCATACTAGCTAGGTGCGGGTACGATCCTTGAGGATAAGACGGTTATTCGGGTCGTAGATTTTGATGACGTCTTCAACATGTTTTTAGCTCGTGGGGCTATTGGCACAAATGATTAATATGAATAAGGGAACACAAATCTGGACATTTTTAAGGAACAACTTGCGCAATATCCAGGATACCATAGAGATAGTTGGAGGTATTGGCGCTCCTATTGTAATTATTATCCTCGGTCTTTTCGGCATCAATAGCATTCCCGTTGAATTTCCTCTGCTTCTGTTTCTCGTCGGGCTCCTTGCCAACAGTTTACGTCTGGATCACAAGCTCAATCAATCCACCAGCCGGGCTGCCGAGAAAACTCTGAGCACGATACAGGATCTTAACGTGAATCAAGCTAATACTCAACAAATGATCCAGAACCTTGATACATCCGCCAGGAGTCTTGATGCCAACCAGTCATCGCTTGAACGGTCTTTGCAGGTTCTTTCAGGTTCAGTGAAAAGCTTAACCAGAAACAAATTCTATTCAGATCAAGACGAGGCGTATAAATGTCTACTTGAATATATTGATCGTCATACTGTAACAGAAGCAATCTTTCTCCAGTACAGTTGTAAACAAAGCGAAATCTTGTTGTACCCGCTGGTCTTAAACAAAAAGGCCAGAGCTACCGTTTTTATTCAACATGAGGACATGCCGGGGCAATTACAGAGCAAAAGACAGGTAGACCGCATTACTAGTACGATCCGCAACTCACTGAGCGATCTCAGTCGGAAACTCTCAGATCTATCTCATCTCAAGGTGTATAAATTTAAAACCCCGGCTTCTCTCAGAGCTATAAAGATTGATGATCAGGTACTCTGTGTGGGCTGGTACACCTACGAGAAAGTTGATCGGAAGGGTTACTCCACGTTTTCCGATGACCAGATTGCGGTTTCAGGTCATGACAGGCCCACCATCGTCGTCTGGAGAGGAACAGAGGAATTTGACGTTCTGGATCAAATGGTTAGTGTTATGGTCAAAAACTATCAGGAAAATGGTGAAGAAGTTCAGCTATAAGCTGTTCGGACACCCCTGCATTTCCGTCTGCTTCACTGGAATAGTGCCTGTGCCTGGGCTACGGCTAGGCGTCGTAGTCCTGATGAGTGCGAATAACGGGGCTGTACCGTTGGTACTAGGGAAGGAGATATCCCTTGCATCGGGTGTTGTCCAGTTGAGGTTGACCCCCAAAAGCGGGCCAATTCCACAGCCAAGAATAAAAGACAGAGCTTGGTGGGAAGTTTGGAATGAATAAGAGAAGCAAGCTCACCAGAAAAAAAGTAGGAGTGATAGCGACTCTGATGATGCGGGATTTATGGCTATTGACATCTCTGTCGGCAGCAACGAGTCGATGATTTCCAAGGGCGTAGATCCAGAGCAGCACTGCGGAATAACCACAACCAGCCAAGACAACGGTATAAACAATGACCGCTTCTGGGAACTGAGAGTACTTTGAGACGTTGGTCGCTATAGGGAAAAAGGCCACGAAGGCCAAGAACAAGAGATTGAGCCAGAGGAAGAATCTATCGACTCGTTTGACAATATTCATCAAACGACGATGATTTAACCAGTAGGAGGCCAGGACGGCAAAGGTGACGATATACAGGAGCGTATTGAAAAGAAAATCACCTGTGAGAGCATGAATGAATGCAGCGTGAGCTTGAGGCGTGTTGGCATGAGTATCAGCAAGTGGGATCTCAATACCCAGGACAAGGAGTGTTATTGCAATTGCAAAAATGCCATCACTCAGCATTACAATACGGTCTTCGCTCGGTTTTTTGGCTTCTTCGACCAGATCAGGTTGCTTGAATTGGTTAGTTTCAACAGTATCTTTTGACATTTGCTGTTGCTCGGGTACTTTCACTGATATCTCCTTAAAGAATAGAATAAAGTCTCTGCGAGTCCTAGATTGCGAACTCCCATGAGGAGGCCATGCAGCACTGGTGATCAACACTTTCACCGTAGAGAAACGTTTCTCCTTCTAGCGGATTGAGAAACGTCACTTCTGCAAGCCAACCAGCCCATGATGATGAGAGATGCGATGGGCACACAGGCCAATACCAGAGGACCTCTCCAAGATGTGTGTTCCGTTCGAGATCAATGAACACTCTGTGCCGTAGTGTAGCAGTTGGAGAAGTTGCATGAATGCTACCTAGGTACTATTCGTAGGAGCATCCTGGCGGGCGTTGTTGGAGACAGTTGGGAATCTCCTGCATTCCTCTTTCCAGTGCCACGGTCAATAGGCTCAACTCAACCCTGGATCAGGCGACCTCTCTAGCCTTGCTGGTTCTCGACGATTATCAGGTGATCACCACGCCGACACTCCATCGCGCACTGCGCTTTCTGGTTGAGCATCTGGAGCATCTGCACCTCGTGCTTGCGACCCGCGCTGATCCGCCGCTGCGCCTGGCACGCTTGCGTGGACGGGGACAATTGCTTGAGTTGCGTGATACGGACCTGCGCTTCACCACCCAGAATGCTACCGTGAATAGTACCCAGGTAGCATTCATACGACGCCCCACCTGCTATACTCCGGCGCAGAGCATTCACTGATCCCGAAAGGAACGCACATATCGGATGGTTGCTCTATTATTCGCCTAGAAGGACCGTGCGTGATGCTTAGCCCTGAGGTTATTGGAACGATGTGGCAGCATTTTGCAGACCTGGGGCGATGGGAACAGCATATCCTGAACACAACCGGGCAGAATTTTGACGAGACTGTTTCCGACATGAAACTGCGCTTGTCCGATGGGCTACTGCGCCTGTCCGATGGCTACTGCGCCTGAGCTAATCCGTAAAAGGGCACTCCGTCACAGGAGGCATTACGCCCGTGGGCACAGCAATTGACGGGAAGGCGATAGGGGTTGACAGGGGGTGTAGGCTGGAGGGAAGAAAGACCACCAGAAGCCGAGCAGCAAGAAGGGGTGTATGAGATATGTGTCTGTTGGAGATCAGAAAGGCTCTGTTTATCTGGTGACGAAATGCCCTCACTAACAAGAAATACATATTTGCATAAGATGGATTTGGTCTTGTGGAAGGAAAATAGCTCCACTCCTATGCCGTAAGCGGGGCAGAGAGAGTATGACAATGATGCCTGAACTCCTAGAGAACCAACTTCTGGTTACCAAATTCTATGTGCCCGTTGCACCAGGCCCTCTCATCTTGCGTCCTCGTTTGACTGCCTTGCTTGACAAAAGCCTCGAGCACTCCTTCACACTGGTCTCGGCTCCCGCAGGCTTTGGCAAGACCACCTTACTCTCTGCCTGGCAGCAATCACGAGAAGCTCGCAAGCCTCTGGTAGTCTGGGTATCCCTGGACGAAGAGGACAATCAACCAAAGGTATTCTGGAGCTATGTCCTGACAGCCCTGAAGATCCAGCAGCCGGACCGATTTCTCCACTGTTGATGCAACTGCAATCGCCACAAGCTCCACCCCTCAAATATATCCTGGCAGAGCTGATTAATCTGCTCGCGGAGGGAACAGATCACTTCTTGCTGGTTCTGGACGACTATCAGCTGATTACCGAGCAGGAGGTGCACACTACTCTGGCGTATCTGATCGAGCACCTTCCTGCTCAATTGCGCATTATCCTGGCAACACGTGCCGATCCTCCTCTGCCACTCCCTCTTCTGCAGGCACGCAGGCAAGCGTTAGAAGTGCGCATGGATCAGCTGCGCTGTACACTAGAGGAGACCAGGGCTTTCTTCCATGAAGTGATGGGCATCCAACTGCCAGATGAGACGATCCAAGAGATAAGGAGTCGCACGGAGGGCTGGCTGGTCGGCTTGCAATTGCTTGGTCTTTCCCTACGAGGGCATGCCAATTCTGTCAGTGTTCTGAAGGAGATCAGTGGGGATCAGCATTACATCCTGGACTATTTGACCGAGGAGGTCTTGCAACGACAGCCCCAGGACGTGCAGACGTTTCTGCTTTGCACCTCCATCCTTGACCAGCTCAGTGCCTCGCTCTGTAATGCCGTTATGGAGCAACATGGCAGCCAACAGATGCTGTGTCAGCTCGAACAGGCCAATTTATTTGTGGTGTCTTTAGATAACAAGCGGCAGTGGTATCGCTATCATGCGCTTTTTGCCGAAGCCTTGCGTAACCAGCTGGAGCAGACACACGCTGATCTGGTGCCTCTCTTGCACTACCGGGCTAGTCTCTGGTATACTGAGCATGACCAGATAACTCAGGCTATCCTGCATGCCTTGCGTGCCAAGCAGTGGTCCTGGGCTGCTGATCTGATCGAACAGCAGGTGTCTCCACGCACCTGGGGCGTAAGTGGGTATGAGCTAGCCTTGCTCCAAGAGTGGCTCGAGCGGTTGCCCGAAGACATTGTGCATGCTCGGCCTCTCCTTTGTCTGGCCTGTGCCCTGCTTTTGTGGACTGTGGCTCCGCACAGCAGGCTGGAGGGTTGGCTCAATACCGCGGAAGCAGCACTGAGCACTTCGCTCAGCAGGCAGATGGGTAAGGAGAACTCCCCCCCATTGCTCGCTCGACAAGAGCAGCAGGAACAAGAGGACCAGCTTGGAGCAATCATCGCTTTTCCCGCTTGCTTGCGGGGTTTCTGTAAAGAAGATGGGCAAGCCGTACTCGCGCTCTGCCAGCGAGCGTTAGCCCTGCTCTCACCACAGAATACCTTTGGGCGTTTTCTTGTGTACTGTGCCCAGTGCTCGTCCTCTTATCTGACTTCTATCAACGATGCACAAGCTTCTATCACAAGTATGTATCAGGGATATCTGATTGCCAAAGAGGCAGAGCTGCATGATTATGCTATCTTTGTCGCGGGCATAACTGCTACAGCCATGATCGGAGCAGGACAATTACACCAGGTTCAGAGGCTCACCCAACAGGCAATCCATCTGGGCCAGATGTCGAGAGAGGGTATGCTTCCTGATGTAGGCTGGCCCATGGTTCTCCAGACAGAGATCCTGCGGGAGTGGAACCAACTAGATACAGTACTCTCTTTGGTCCAAGAAGCCATTCCACTGTGTCAACAGACCACATCGAAGGGATTCATTCTTTACACCCTCTGTGCGTATGCCATTCTGTTACGTGTCTGCCTGTCACGCAGGGAGTACGATGCAGCACGTGCTGCCTTGCAGCAGTTTGAACATATTGGTGCGAGCGCCAACCAGTCTCTCTACCGCTATCTCTCTTCTCTCTTCACTACTATTGACCAAGTGAGGCTCTGGCTGGCTTGTGGAGAACGAGATCATGCAGCTCGCTGGGCTCAAGAGCTAGATCTGAGAGGGCGATATAGTATGCCATTTGGATGCGAACGCGAAGAGGTGGCCTGTGCACGTATCTTCTTAGCCATGGATCAGCCAACACTTGCCCTGGAGCAGTTGGAACCGACACTTCAGCGGGCAACAGCAGGTCAGTGCTGGGGACATGTCATTGAGATCCGGCTCTTGCAAGCCTTGGCCTACCAGATGTGCCAACAGGAGAGACAGGCCCTCGAAGTCCTCTCGGAGGCAGTTCGTCTGGCCGAGCTGCAAGGCTTTATCCGCAGTTTTGTCGACGAAGGAGCCGCCATAGAAGCCCTGCTCTATCAGCTACGGAAGCACGACGGCAAGAGTGGGCGAACCCTTTATCTGGACATGCTGCTTACCGCCTTTCAGCAGGAACGTGTGGTGCATGCACACGTGGGAGAACTCACCAAAGCTCAGCTATTGCCGGAGCCCTTGAGTGAGCGAGAACTGGAGGTCCTGCAACTGCTGGCGTGCGGCGCATCCAACCAGGAAATTGCCCAAGAACTGGTCATTGCCGTCGATACGGTCAAACGTCATGTCAGCCACATCTTCTCCAAATTGGGTGTCAACAACCGAGTACAAGCAGTCAGGCAGGCACGAACGCTTGGCATGCTGGGTGAGGAACTCTGAACGCTATTTGGTATTCTAGGCAACTGACCCACTCGCTCAATTATAGCAAATTTCTCTTCTCCGACCCCCCAAAAGCAGGCCAAGGTCGGTACTTTGTTGACGCGGGTTAGGAAGGAAGAGCGGGATCCCCAAAGCAGCGCATCAAGTAACTGCTGGAGTGGGAGAGGTGGGGGCAGTGTGGACCAAGCATGCCAATAGCGCTGCAGCAGGATCCACGGCTCCAACCAAGCTCTTACCTTTCGCAGTGCCTGAGGCCAAGAGAGCAGCGGTCGATCGGATATCTGCCCACTCATTCTTTCCCAAGATCCCTCATCAACTCTGTCAGATCCACTATTTGCGCGATGCCGCCAAGCCCATTGTTGAAGCCGATCGGCACGCTGGGACCCAATTGAAAGCCCAAGTTCGAGGCATCCGCCTGATTGAGCGGGCCTTAGAAGGTCGTACAGACGAATCTGCCGAGGCTGGGCGTTCCTATTGCTTGGCGGTACGCAGTTCGCTGACGGATGATAGGCATCCACCGAAGGAAGGGGAACAAGCAAGTACCATCTCCTACTGAGCATAGTAATGGGAGCCATTGTGCTCTCCGTGCTTCTGGAAGCGCTGACCCAACTATTGCCTCGAAAGTGCCATGACACATCTTCACACCCTTCTTGCTCCTCAAGATCTTTTGTTGCTGTCATGGTTGGGTTCTCCATCAACTTGATGGAGAACCACGGTTGCTGTCAAAGCCGAAAAAAGAGCAAAAACAACTGTCTCTCTAACGAAGAAACCCGCCTGAGAAGCGGGTTCAGGAAGTGGGGCTGAGAGGACTCGAACCTCCGACACACGGTTTAGGAATTCGGGTCCAAGGGTCTATGAGTGTCTACCAATGTCTATTTCGAGCTCAAAAACAAGGTCGAGTGTCTACTGAAGACTATCAAAATCTACTGATATTTACCGGCGTTGCTGTCACAAGTGCTGTCAAAACTCAACTGTCTGATCCATGGACTGGAGCTTGCTCAGAGAGATGTATTCATCTCTGTTTGCTCAATAGGTTTGACTCCAACCAGTAAAGGGATCGAGCCATTCCTCATAAAAATCAGTCTCATTAAGACTTTGTTGGCTAATGAGATTGCAAGTTGAAAAAGGCATGCTCTGGGCCGAAAACCTTCTTGTTTCAAGCTCAGTACGCAAGAGCTTCTTCATTGCGGTTTGCCCAGATTCCATCGCCAG
>Ga0102924_1000431_pt1 | contig 52212 bp, 53 predicted proteins | sample PaiPotPPM11metaG_FD_80116 | JGI IMG/M metagenome (GOLD analysis project Ga0102924, IMG submission 80116) | Iron sulfur acid spring bacterial and archeal communities from Banff, Canada, to study Microbial Dark Matter (Phase II) - Paint Pots PPM... ... | reverse complement strand
TAAGGCGTGTGCGCGGGTCATCCCCGGGCGAGTGGGGGCCGTCTAACGGGGCATGGAACTCACCCAGATCGTTTACATCATCCTGGTTGCGTTTGCCTTGCTGGTCATCGCGTATTGGGTGGCTTACACCACCCGGCTGAAGACTCCTCGGAACGTGGGCAAGAACGAGGGGATTGCGATGGCGACGCAACGGAATGAGCGCACTGGGAGGACCGGCTTCATCGGCTGAGTGCTGAGGCGGGGTCCGGCACCCGCTCTCCACGGAGGGCAGACGGATTCCCTGTGAGTTTGTCGCGTGGCGTCTGGGGAGGCTTCGTTACTTGGAAAAGATGGTGCTGCCGGGAATCTTCTCCTCGTTGTCGAGCATGCGGTTCTGCGCTTTCCGGGCGAACCGCATGGCTCGGTTATCCAGCCTGCGCTGCGGGGTTTGGAATTCGTTGATTGAATCGGCGGGAGCTTTTTCGATTGCCTGATGGGCGGGGCGCGAAGGTGTCTTGAAGGAACCAAGTCCGTGTGTCATGGGACTCACCTCGACTGCTGGGCAGAAGGGTACTCGTGGTGGGAGGGCGGGTCTGTGACGGCGGTCAACTTTGTTTTAGGCCGGGGATCTCCGCAGATACCCCGCCCGGAACGCGCGATTGCATCTAACCCACCCTAATCCAAGCGGAGAGCGGCGATGCGGAAGGCGTTTCTGATCCTGTGCGAAGTCGGGGCCGTGGTCCCGCTGGCGCTGACGGAACTTTGCGCCTTGATCATGCTTGGAACCATGGGGGCTTCTCCTCATGGCGGCATTGTGAACGCCAGCGGGTCTTTGGCGATTTGGGCCATTGCCGCTGTGAGCTTTGGAACTGCTGGAGTGTACTTCTTTTTCCGCCGGCTGTGGGCGCAGTGTTTCGCGGGCGTGGTGTCACTGTTCTGGTTCTTCATCGGGTGCCAGATGTTGCTGGACGCGCAGTTTGAGCCGGCGAAGTTTGAGTTTGGCAGTCGCGCGGACGTCGTCATGATCCTGATCTCGCTTGGAGCGATCGGATCGGCCAGTTTTGTGGTCATGTACCTTCTGCGCTGGTTCCTTCCGCAGCGGGAGCCGGGAGGCGGAGACCCTCCCAGGTGACTGCGTGTGCTCGAGTTCCGTGGGGGGCTGCTAACCTCGAATTCGCATGAAGCGAATTTCTGTCATTATTCCGGCGCTGAATGAGGCGGAATCGATTGGGCGGGTGGTGGGCGAGATGCCGTGGGGGCGCGTCGCTGAGTGCATTGTGGTCGATAACGGCAGCACGGATGGGACAGCGGAGATTGCACGAGCGGCGGGCGCACGGGTGGTTGAGTCGGCGCGGGGGTATGGAGCGGCGTGCAAGGCTGGGGCAGATGCGGCACTCCCGACCAGCGACATCCTGGTTTTCATGGATGGGGACGGGTCGGATGTGATCGCGGACCTGGATCGGCTGGTGGGGCCGGTGGAGAGGGACGAGGCGGATTTTGTGATCGGGTCGCGGAGGCGGGGGACGCGCGAGCCGGGAAGCATGCTGGCGAGCCAGGTCTTCGCGGGGTGGCTGGTGGGTTGGCTGCTGCGAATGACGCAGGGAGTGCGTTACACGGATATGGGGCCGTTCCGGGCGATTCGGCGGACCGCGCTGGACCGACTGCAGATGGCGGAGAGGACCTACGGCTGGAACCTGGAGATGCAGGTGAAGGCGTGCCAGCACGGTCTGCGGATTGTGGAAATTCCGGTGGACTACCGGCGGAGGCTGGCGGGGACGTCGAAGGTATCCGGGGACTTTCAGGCGTCGGTGCGAGCGGGGGTGAGGATTCTGGAGGTGCTGCTGCGCACGGGGATGTCGCGGCGGCCGAAGTGCCGGAAGTGAGGCGACTTCGGCCGCTGGGACTACTTCTTCGCAGGCTCGGGCGTGGGCTTTAGGAGGTCGTGAACTTCGGTTACGTTGCGCGATTCTTCGAAGGCTCGGGCGGAGTGTTCGTGGGCCTGGCGCGATTGCTCATGGGCGGTCAGGCTGCCCTGGCTGTGGGACGCGGCAGCGGCCATGTGGGCATGTGCGGCAAGATTGTGGAGCTCGGCGACTCGTTCGTGACTGCTTTGCGGCATGCGTGTGACCTCAGCGGGGTTAGATGCTGGCCGGGCGCGACACGTTAGCGGCCGAACTGGCGGAGATGGTGATCGGTGTGGAGGTAGCCCCAGCGCATCCAGTCACCCCGGGTCATCGGGCCGAACATGGGGTGGGGGACCCAGGGGCCGTTGGCGCGGACAAACCGGTCGAACCTGTCGAGCAGATTGGCGAGGTCTGCGGCGAAGTCGGTTGGCGGAGTGCCCTGGATGAGCTGGTCGATCTCCGGCGGGGTGGGCACACCGGGAGGCCATTTCCGGGGAAGGCGCAGGGCAACCCACTTGAAGATTGGCGTCGGGAGTGGGTAGCCCTTGAACGGCGCTACCGTCCGTTCGAGCAAGGGACAGGAGAACGCGTCGGAGAGATGACAGATCATCTGCTGGACGCTCATGGAGCCCCACCGACGGGTATCGGCGGGGCTGAGGAGTTCCATGCGGTTGCGGATTTCGGCAAGGTCGCCGGGTGAGGAAAGGCTCTTCATCCAGCTTTCGAGTTTACCGCGTGGATTCGAAGAGGAACCAGGCGCGGCGTTCGGCCTCGTCGATCCAGACTTCGATCAGGCTGGTGGTGGCGTAGTCGTTGGCGCTGGCGGTTAGCTCGTGAGCCGCGCGCAGGCTTTCGACCAGCGCCTGGTTGTCCTTGTGGAGTTCGCGCAGCATGTCGTGCGCGCTGACAAACTCCTGGTCGTTATCGCTGATGCGCTGCAGACGGGCGATGTGGCCGATGGAGCGGAGGGTGGTTCCACCAATCTTGCGAACGCGTTCGGCGATGTCGTCGCTGATGGCGAAGATCTGCGCGGCCTGCTCGTCCAGCAGCAGATGATAGTCGCGGAAGTGCGGGCCGCTCATGTGCCAGTGGAAGTTCTTGGTCTTGAGGTAGAGCGCGAAGACATCGGCCAGCAAGGCGTTCAGGACGCTGGACAGACTCTTGACGTCTTCCGGGGAGAAATTATCCGGAGTATTGAGTTTGGCGAGCTTAGGGGACTTTTCGTGGGTTGCTGTGGGCATGCTGCTTCTCCAAAGGGCGAAGGCAGACTCCGGGCGTCCGGAATGGATCGACCCTGCCTGTCTCTCTGCACGAAGTTTAGGATGTCCGCGAGCGGGGCAGAGATTCGATGGGCGACAAAAAACCGGTGGCTCTTTCGCAGGGAAAGAGCCACTGGGAACGCTTCGTTGAAGGATGTGATTGTTCGATGAATTTATCGGGCCATCCAGCCGCCATCGACGACCAGGACGTGGCCTGTGATGTAGTCGGCTGCGCGTGAGGCGAGGAAGACGGCGGTTCCGGCGACGTCGGTGGCTTCGCCCCAGCGGCCGGCGGGGATGCGGTCCAGGATTGCCTTGCTGCGCTCGGGGTCGGCGCGGAGCTGTGCGGTATTGTTGGTGGCGATGTAGCCGGGGGCGATGGCGTTGACCTGGATGCCTTTGGAGGCCCACTCGTTGGCGAGCGCCTTGGTGACCTGGGCGACGGCGCCTTTGCTGGCGGCGTAGGAGGGAACGCGGATGCCTCCCTGGAAGCTGAGCAGCGAAGCAATGTTGATGATCTTGCCGCCCTCGCCGCGCTTGATCATGTCGCGCCCGGCGAGTTGGGAGAGCTGAAAGACGGACGTGAGGTTGACCTGAATGACGGTCTGCCAGTCGTGCAGCGGGACGTTGACGGCGTCTTCGCGCAGGATCATGCCGGCGTTATTGACCAGGATGTCGATGCGGCCGAATTTTTCGATGACGTGCTCGAAGAGTCGTTCAGCTCCGTGGGGGTTGGAAAGGTCGGCCTTGAACTTCGCGGCATGTCCTCCCTCCTCCTCGATGTGATGGACGGTCTCGGTGGGGGGCTTGCGGTCGTGGGTGGCGACGGTGGCGCCTGCCTCGGCCAGGGCAGTGGCGATGGCCGCGCCCATTCCGCCGGCGGAGCCGGTGACGAGCGCAATCTTGTTGTCTAAACGGAACGAATCGAGGATGTTGTTCATTATGGGGATAACTTTACTCTCGCGTGGTTGGACCAGCAAACCCGCGGGCGATTTTCGAAACCGCTGCCGCTGTGTGCAAAGCATTGCGGCGCCTTGTGCGTCGTTTGCCGCGAGGTCTAGTATCCACGCCATTAAGACCATTTCAGCTCGAGGAGGCGGTTATGGGTACACACATGGCAGTTGCACCGATCGACGAAGCGAAGCTGAACGCGTTTATGGGCCGGGCAGTGGGCGATATGGGAGCAGCGATGCACGCCGTGTTGATCCTGCTGGGCGATCGCCTGGGGCTGTACAAGGGAATGGCGGACGGAACGCCGGTGACTCCTGCGGAACTTGCGAAGCGAACCGGCACCAGCGAGCGCTACGTCCGCGAGTGGCTCAACGCGAACGCCGCCAGCGGATACGTTACGTACGACGCGGGGACGGCTGCGTATACGCTGCCGGCGGAGCAGGCATTGGCGCTCGCTATAGACAATAGCCCGGCATTTCTGCCCGGAGCGTTCCAGATCATCTCATCGTGTTTCCACGATGTGGACAAGATCGAGCAGGCCTTCCGCACGGGCAAAGGCGTGGGGTGGCATGAGCATCACCACGACCTGTTCCACGGGACGGAGCGGTTCTTCCGCCCGGGGTATGCAGCGAACCTGGTGTCGCAGTGGATTCCCGCGCTGGACGGTGTGGAGGCGAAGCTCCGCGCCGGCGGCAAGGTGGCGGACATCGGATGCGGGCTGGGTTCGTCGACCATCCTGATGGCGAAAGCGTTTCCGAAGTCGGAGTTCTTCGGGTTCGACTACCACTCGGACTCGATCGACCTGGCGCGCATGGCTGCGAAACGCGAAGGCGTGGGCGATCGGGTGATCTTTGGAGTCGCAACGGCCAAAGGCTTTCCCGGGACGGACTACGATTTCGTGGCGTTCTTCGATTGCCTGCACGACATGGGCGATCCGGTGGGCGCGGCAGCGCACGTGCACTCCGCGCTGAAGCCGGATGGGACGTGGATGATTGTCGAGCCGTATGCAGAGGACGCGACCGAGGGGAATCACAATCCCGTGGGCCGGGTGTTTTATTCGGCGTCGACAATGCTGTGTGTACCGGCGTCCATTTCGCAGGAGGTTGGTGCGGCGTTGGGCGCGCAGGCGGGAGAGAAGCGGATCGGCGAGGTGATTGCTGCCGGCGGGTTCAAGAAGTTCCGCAGAGCGACACAGACGCCGTTCAACCTGATCTTCGAAGCAAAACCGTAACCTAGGTACTAGGTACTAGGTACTAGGTTCGAGGGGAAGAAGCGTAGCAGTTGCGGTGGAGGTGAGTCTCTGACACGGGTCACATCTGCCGGTCAAGGCTGTCCGCTACAATGATTTGGGCGTCTCCGGGCCCGCGCGACGGGCGATTGGAGACATGAGGAGAACAATGAAGCTGGTACAGATGGCTGACCCCATTCGCTATGCGCGGATGACGAGCGGAGAACTTCGCGAGACGTTTTTACTCGAAGGAATGTTTAAGCCGGGCAAGATCGAGTATGCCTATGTGGACCTGGACCGCACGGTGATTGGGGCGGTAGTGCCGACCAGCGGGCCGTTGAGCCTGGAGACGCAGCCGGAACTGCGCGCGGAATATTTCCTGGAGCGGCGTGAGCTGGGCGTGCTGAACGTGGGCGGCCCGGGGTCGGTGGTGGTTGACGGCGCGACGTTCGAGTTGGACAAGCTGGATTGCCTGTATGTGGGGCGCGGCAGCAAGTCGGTGACGTTTGCCAGCAAGTCGACCAGCGCGCCGGCGGCTTTTTATTTGCTGAGCTATTCGGCGCACAAGGAATATCCAACGAAGATGGTGAAGTTCGCGGACCTGCAGGGGCTGGCTCTGGGTTCGACCGAGACGTGCAACAAGCGGACGATCTACAAGGCGATCCATCGCGAAGGCATCAAGAGCTGCCAGCTGGTGATGGGCTTTACGCTGCTCGCGCCCGGCAGCAACTGGAACACGATGCCCGCGCACACGCATATGCGGCGGTCGGAAGTGTATTTCTACTTCGACGTGGAACCGGACCAGCGCGTGATGCACCTGATGGGACCGCCGGATGCGACCAGCCATATCGTGATGGCGGACAAAGAGGTGGTGGTGTCGCCGGGCTGGTCGATCCATGCCGGGGTCGGCACCAAGAGCTACGGCTTCTGCTGGGGCATGGGCGGGGAGAACCAGGACTACGCGGATATGGATCCGGTGGCGATCAAGGATTTGAAATAGGTGCTAGTTGCTAGGTACTAGTTGCTAGGTTCGTGCGAGGAATTCATGGCAGAAGGCAAGAATAGTTTGGTGATTCGGAAGAAGGACGAGTGCAAGTGGGACTTGGTCTCGCTTGGCGAGGTGATGCTGCGGCTGGATCCGGGCGATGTGCGTGTGGCAACGACGCGGCAGTTCCAGGTGTGGGAGGGCGGCGGCGAGTACAACGTGGCGCGCGGCTTGCGGCGCTGCTTCGGGTTGAAGACGGCGGTCGTGACTGCGCTGGCGGACAATCCCGTGGGGCGGCTGATCGAAGACCTGATGCTGCAGGGAGGCGTCGATCAATCCCATGTGAAGTGGGCGAAGTACGACGGCGTTGGACGAACGGTGCGCAACGGGTTGAACTTCACCGAACGCGGATTCGGCGTGCGCGCAGCGCTGGGCTGCTCGGACCGCGGGCATACCGCGGTGAGCCAGTTGAAGCCGGGCGAGATCGACTGGGACGAGATCTTCGGCAAGGAAGGCTCGCGGTGGCTGCATACCGGCGGCATCTTCTGCGCGCTGAGCGAGACGACTCCGGAGGTCTGCAAGGAGGCGATGATCGCCGCGCGCAAGCACGGCACGATGATCAGCTATGACCTGAACTACCGCGACTCGTTGTGGAAGTCGATTGGCGGCAAGGCGCGCGCGACCGAGGTCAACCGCGAACTAGCGTCGTACGTCGACGTGATGATCGGCAACGAAGAGGACTTTACCGCGGCGCTGGGGTTCCAGATTGAAGGCGTGGGTGAAGACCTGGGCGAGCTGGATTCCGCGAACTTCCGCAAGATGATTGAGAAGGCGGTGGCGACGTTTCCGAACTTCCGCGCGGTGGCGACGACGCTGCGGCACGCGAAGACGGCGAGCGTCAACGACTGGGGCGCGGTGTGCTACTACGAGGGAGCGTTTCACGAGGCGCGGCCGATGCCGGATCTCGAGATCTTCGACCGCGTGGGCGGCGGCGACTCGTTCGCTTCGGGGCTGATCTATGGCTTCCTGAACGAGAAGGGCGCGGACTGGGCGGTGAACTGCGGCTGTGCGCATGGCGCGCTGGCGATGACGACGCCGGGCGATACGACCATGGCCACGTTCGATGAAGTCCAGAGGATTATGAAGGGCGGCGGGGCGCGGGTGCAGCGCTAGCGTTGTGCATCCCACCCAAGGCGATGGAACTGCCTTGGATGGGGCACCCGAGCGGTTTTGATTGATCGAGGAGAACGAATGCAGAAGGCTGAGGTATTGAAGACGTGTCGTGAGATTGGGCTGGTTCCGGTCTTGCGCGCGGAGAGTGAAGAACAGGCGCTGGCGCTGGCATCGGCGATTGCGGCGGGCGGCGTGACGGTGCTCGAAGTGACGATGACGGTGCCGGGCGCGATTCGCGTGATGGGACGGTTGGCGAAGGAGCGGCCGGACATCCTGATCGGCGCGGGTACGGTGCTCGATCCGGAGACGGCGCGGATGTGCATCCTGGAGGGCGCGCAGTTTGTGGTGAGCCCGGCGCTGAACGTGAAGACCATCGAGATGTGCCATCGCTATGGAGTGGCCGTGCTGCCGGGCGCGTTGACGCCGACCGAGATTGTGACCGCGTGGGAGGCGGGGGCGGACGTGGTGAAGGTCTTCCCGGCGAGCGCGCTGGGCGGGGCGAAGTACCTGAAGTTGGTGAAGGCACCGTTGCCGCAGATCGAGATGATTCCGACGGGCGGGGTTTCGCTGGCGACGGCGAAGGAGTTTCTGGAGGCTGGAGCCTTCGCGCTTGGCGTGGGCGCGGACCTGGTGGACCTGAAAGCTATCGCCAAAGGGACGCCGGAGACGATTACTGAGAATGCCCGGAAGTACCTTTCGATTGTGCGTGAATTTCACGGATCGAGTGCCAAGGCGGCCAGCTAGCGGGTTTTACGGACCTGACCGGCGGTTGGGTCGCCGTCGGTTACTGGTTTTGGTCGGGTGGGGCAGGAAAAATCGTAAGCGGGGTAGTCTTTTCCTGCAGTTGCAACGTCTTGCACGTTATCGTGGGTGACGAAAAGTCCTGTTGCACCACGGGGTTCGGTGTGTAGAATGGCGCACTGACCCACTTTCTCCGAGGAATTGGTAGCACATGATTCGGTCGTCTGACGTAATATGTCCGACCTGCAAAGCTGAGGTTGCCATTCGGATCAACCGCAATGGCTTCTGGCAGCGCAACGTGCTGGGCTTCTTCGGATACTATCCGTGGAAGTGCGGTGCATGCGGGGTCGTATTCCTGTATCGCCGCCGCGGTCATGGTCACCGGTCGCGCCGGCATGAGAGCGACTCGAGCAGCGGCCGCGCAGCCTAGCGAGATTCTTCCGCCGGCCGCGGAGGTTGGCGCACCCACAACACAGGCTGATGGATGGGCAGCGTGCGCAGGATTTCGGGCGTGGGCGGGTCCGGGGGCAGCGTCTTCCAGAGGGTGGCATACTCGGGGCGCAGATAGGCGCGCGCGGAGAAGAGCAGGCTGGCGCGCCGGCCGGGCAGTTCTTTGAAGAGGTGGTTATCGGCGCGGAAGGGCCACAGGCCGCGGTCGGCGATGAAGGGAAAATGAAAGGCGATGGCTGCGCGCATGCTCGGGCCGTCTTCGAGCTGGTAGTCCCAGACGCTCTCGAAGCGGGTGGAGAGCAACTGGCAGACGCCGGCGAGCATGTCGAGGTTGAAGAGCGAATCGCGGTAGGGCGATGGCGAGCTGAGTTCGTGTTTGAACATGCCGTCGGGGTTGATCTGCGCGCGCAGGGTGACGCTGCGGAAGTGGTGGCGGAGGTCGGAGAGGGTGGAGTCTTCGGCGCGGGCTACGTCGCCCTGGGGGACGGCCAGGTTGGCGAAGGCGGCGGTCTGCAGGAGCCACGAAGTCTCGTTGTGGTCCTTGCTGTCGCGGGCGCGTGCGGGAAGACGGGGGCCACTGTCCTCGGGCGCGGTGAGCCAGTGGAGGTAGGCGGCGAACCACGCGCGCACGACGGTCAGGTCCGTCTCGGTGAAGTCGGGGGAGGCGGCGAGGAAGGGGATGGCCTGGGCGATCTCGACCAGCGGGAGCGCCTCGATCAGACCCTGGTAGCGGCCCGAGGCGGAGTGGGGCGAGCCGGGGACGACCTGGGCGTAGACGAGGCTGGGCGTCATCCGGGTGGCGGGATCGAGGAACCACATGTGAAGTTGCTGGATGGCGTGTTCGGCGTAGCGGGCTTCGCCGGTGAGGAAGTACGCGGCGGCGAGGTCGGGGACGGCGAGACCAAGCTCGAAGAGGGCGTCGCGGTGCGCGGTGAAGGGTGGGGGCGCGCCCGCCGGTGGCTCAACTGCAGCGTCGGCATCCGGCACGGCTTCGGAGTAGTAGTCGTGTGCGGAGCCGGGGCTGCGCGGGCACGGCAACGAGGTAAGCGGCGCGGGCGGCTGGGTGAGGTAGCGAGCTGCGGCGGCGAGGATGCGGTCGTGGTCGATGGCCGCGACGTCGGGACGCGTCGGGGTGGCGGGCGGCGATGCGGGAGCCTGGGCGAAGAGCAGGGGCCGCGCGAGCAGCAGCGATGCGGCGCCGCAGCAGAAGGTCCGCCGATTGGGGGAGTTTGGTCTGGTGGTCGTCCTGTTCACGGTCTGTTCCCCGAATGCATCCTACGCGCTGTTGGTTCCATCGTAATGGGGTCCATCGTACTCTGAAGGTGGTGGGTTGATTCCGGAGAGGAATATGCACCTTGCATGGACGGCCGTTGCGCCGGCACGAGCGGTTTGGACGCGACTGGGCACGACCGTGGTAGCGGCGTTTCTGGCCTCGCTGGTGGAATGCGTGGAGGCGCTGACGGTGGTGCTGGCGGTGGGCAGCGTGCGCGGATGGCGCAGCGCGCTGGGTGGGGCTGCGGTGGCGCTGGTGACGCTGGCGGCGATCGTAGCGGCAGTGGGGCCGGCGTTGACGCGAATTCCGCTGCACCTGGTCCAACTCGCGGTGGGGGCGATGATCCTGCTGTTCGGGCTGCGCTGGCTGCGCAAGGCGATCCTGCGCTCGGCGGGGCTGATTCCGCTGCATGACGAGGAGGCGGCCTTCGCGAAGAACACCGCTGCGATGCGCGGCGGAGCGGGCAGCGGGCGCGGCTGGGATAAGGTTGCGTTTGCCGCGTCGTTCCACATCACGATGCTGGAGGGGACCGAGGTGGTGTTTATCGTGATTGCGCTGGGCGCGGGCGGGACCGGACTGCTGCTGCCTGCGGGCGTGGGCGCTGCTGCCGCGCTGCTGGTGATCGCGGCGCTGGGGTTTGCGCTGCACCGGCCGTTGGCGCGGGTTCCGGAGAACACGCTGAAGTTCGTGGTGGGGGTGCTGCTCTCGGCGTTTGGGACGTTCTGGGTGGGAGAGGGCGCCGGCTTTGCGTGGCCGGGATCCGATCTCGCAATTCCGTGCCTGATGGTGGCGTACCTGGCGATTGCGCTGTGCCTGGTGCCGATGTCCCGGGGCGGCGTACTTCCGGTGGAGGGCTAGAGCATGGGGTGGTTGCGGTCGATTGTGCGCGAGGTGTGGGGACTGTTTGTGGACGATGGCAGCTTTGCGGCGGCCATCGTGGTGTGGCTGCCACTGGCGGTGCTGGTGCTGCCGCGGGTTGGCGTGAGCACGCGAGCCGCGGGACCGGCGCTGTTCGCGGGGCTGGCGGCGATCCTGATCGAGAGCGTGCTGCGGGCCAGCCACCGGCGGTCGAAATAGGCCCCCCACTTCTGGCCGATCCCAACGAAGCTGGTAAAACTCTGAGTCTCCCTCCCCTTTGTATTGCAAACAAAGTAGGTTAGCTGATGGGATTCCCTTTCGAGTTAACACCCTGTATTGCAAACAATAGGGTTAGCGAAGGGGAGTCCCCTTTGAGTTAACAGGCTAAGTTGCAACGAAAGGAGTTATGGCCTCGCAGCTCTGAGGAAAGGAACGTGTTGCTGCTTTCGGATGGCAAAGAACGATGTTTTGCGGATTCTGGAATCCCTGGAGGCGAGGTCCTGCGGTGTCCGCACGACAACCCTTTGCTCCTAGTTTAAGTATATCAAGGCGTGTCAAGAAAACGTCTGTTGGAAACGTGTTTAAGTTATTGATGATATGGGAGTTATTTTGAGCGCCCTCGGCAGGGTTGAGATCGCGCGGGGAAGGGTCGCGTGGGTTTCGGCGGGCGGGATGGGCCCCGCGCGGGGGATTGGGTTGGTGAACCTACTCAATTAGTTCACTTTCTTGGTTCTGTCCCAGACGTTGGGCAGACTTCGGCAAATTCTTTTGTATTGAATGTTCGGCAAGGGAGGCCTAAACATGACCTCCAAACCCTCACCTGAGTTTGAGAAGTTCGATAAGGCTATGGACAAGATTATGTCTTTGTCTAAGGCCGAACTGGACAGGCGTCTAGAGGCCGCTAAGAAGACCAAGACAGGCAAATGGTACCCGAAGACCAAGAGGCAAAAATAGGCCAAGAGAAAGCCGAAACATGCTCTCCCTTGGCCGCCTGAGTTCTTTACTTGGGCCTGACCTATTGAAGGTCTGGAAAGAATTTACGCCGTGAGGTGTGGGCAAATCTGAGCAGAATTGAACAGACCCCAACTGAGGGCGTCACTACGATAAGGCTACTGAAAGAGGTGGAACGATGGCGGAGACTGAGCCTGTCACATACCCTCATAGAGCCAACCGGGACGGTTCTTTCGACTCCATTTGCCCAAAGTGTTTTGCAACCATAGCAACAACAACTGATCCAGCCGTAATGGGAACTGTAGAGAAAGAGCACAGTTGCAACGGGTTCCCTTGGGCGACGAAGGAAAGGATTTCCTCCAGCGGTTAGGTAGGCCTGGAGGAATGCTCCGACCCAGGCTGGTATAGAGCGCGCCTTCAGCGCGGCAGTTCGGGGGTTCTGGACGGCTCTGGGGTGAGCCGCCCTGGGGACGGTTGAGATTGCGCGCGGATGGGACGCGTAGGTTTCGACGGGCAGGAGGGGCCGCGCGCGGGGATCTGGATGTCGGTCGTGGATGCCCGGACTAAAGTCCGGGCCTATCGATGAAAGACACGCTTGCGACCCTATCGCGTGGGTGGGAGCAGAGTTCACAAAGTGATGGCGAACTCATCCCCCTTCGTGCGGGGTGCGCACGACTCTCTCCGAAGAGACGGAACGACGGAGATTCTGGACCTGGGGTCCAGAATGACGGGTCATACCTACCCAAGCGGAGTTTGGATGGGGCACCCGGTTCTGTGGCCAGTGAAGCGAAGGCCCGGGGTTAAAACCTCGATTGATTCGACGCGAGTTACCGCGCGCTAAAGCGCGCTGCTAATCCGAAAAACGCGGAGATCGGGTTTTTCAGCAACCTCTAGAGTCCGGGCCTATCCGAGACGCGACGACGGAGATTCTGGACCTGGGGTCCAGAATGACGGATCCTGCCCACCCAAGCGGAGCTTGGATGGGGCACCCGGCCGCCTTGGGCGCGGTGGAGATAGCGCGCGGATGGGATTCCGGGGTTTCGGTGGGCGGGATGGGCCGCGCGCGGGGATCTGGGATGTCGGTCGTGGATGCCCGGACTAAAGTCCGGGCCTATCCGATGAAAGACACGCTTGCGACCCTACCGCGTGGGTGGGAGCAGAGTTCACAAAGTGACTGCAAGCTCATCCCCCTCATGCGCGATGAGAATGGTGTATGAGTGAAGGCACCCGACTCGCTCCGAAGAGATGGAACGACGGAGATTCTGGACCTGGGGGTCCAGAATGACGGGTCATACCCACCCAAGCGGAGCTTGGATGGGGCACCCGGTTCTGTGGCCAGTGAAGCGAAGGCCCGGGGTTAAAACCCCGATTGATTCGACGCGAGTTACCGCGCGCTAAAGCGCGCTGCTACTCCGAAAAACGCGGAGTATCGGGTTTTTCAGCAACCTCGGATGCCCGGGGCCAACGATTCTTTTTAGGAATCAGCTATGAGGCTTGAGCTATGAGTGTGGTTCCTGTGATCAGAATTCGACTTGCAGGGTGCGGCCCTCTTTGGAACTCTTGCGTGCCATTTCGAGGAGCTTGGTGACGCGGTAGCCGTCTTCGGGCGTGACCGCGAGTTCCGCTGTGCCGAGCAGCGCGTCGCGAACGTTGGCGTAGAAGCCGCGGTAGTCGCCGGGCTCGGTCTTGATCTGGCGCTCGACCAGCATGGCCGGATCAGCGGGCACCGGAGCGACGACGAGTTTGCCCCAGGCAGATTCCGGCTCCTGCAGCCAGACCTCGGGCGAACCGAGGACGGGCACCTTCGCGCCGCCGACCAGAGCGGGCTCCTGCGGATCGAGGCCGTTCTTGAGGAAACTGCCCCTGGTTCCGTGGAGCAGGAAGCGGGGCGCGTTGATGCATGCGAGATAGCTGGTGCGGCAGTGCGCGAGCAGGCCCTTCCCGTTGGGGGCGGGGTAGTGGAGGGTGATGTCGAAGGCGTCCTCGATGGCGGTCTGGTCGCGGTCGGCGCGCACACTGGCAGTGATGGCGTCGGGTGCGCTGAAGAGGGCCAGCGCCTGGTCGACGAGGTGCGGGCCCAGGTCGAAGAGCATGCCGTTGGCGGGGTTCTCGGCTTCCTTCCAGGTGTTCTCGCGCGGAACGGGGCGGAAACGGTCGAAGTGCGACTCGTAGGTGACCAGGCGCCCGATCGCCGATTCCTTCAGCAGCTTTTTGACGGTCAGGAAGTCGCCGTCCCAACGGCGATTGTGGAAGGGGACGGCGAGCACGCCCTTGCTTTTGGCGAGTTGAAGCAGTTCGAGGGCCTCTGCGGCAGTCGGTGCGAAGGGCTTGTCGATGACGATGTGCTTGCCCGCTTCGAGCGCTTTCTTCGCCAGCGCGAAGTGGGTCTCGTTGGGGGTGGAGATGACGACCAGTTCGATCGACTTGTCGGCGAGAATTTCTTCGATGGTGCGAACGACCTGGACGGATGGGTAGGCCTTCGTCACCTCGTCCGCGCTGCGCGTCATGATGGAGACCAGTCGGAGGCCCGGCACCGCGCTTACAAACGGCGCATGGAAGACGCGCCCACCCAACCCATAGCCAACGACACCGACACCGATTTCCCGCACTGCCATCTACGCCCTCCCAATCTCTCTCAATGCAGGATACAACCGACGGAATTGTTGATATGCGGCCGCCATGGCTGCGGCGTTCTGCGGGTCGACCTGGTTCGCGACGTGGACAGTCGCGGCGCAGGCGGCCTCGACCGTGGGCCACGCGCCGACTCCGACTCCGGCGAGCAGCGCCGCTCCAAAGGAGCCGCCTTCTTCGGCGGCGAGCAGTTCGACCGGGTGACCGTAGACGTCGGCCTGGATCTGCTGCCAGAGCGGGCTGCGCGCACCGCCGCCGCCGAGGCGGATGCGGGCGACGGGGATCTGCAGGTCGGCGAAGAGAGAGAAGGTGTCGCGGAGGCTCATGGCGACGCCTTCCATGACGGCTCGGGTGCAGTGGGCGCGGGTGTGCGATGCGGTGAGGCCGACGAACGCGGCGCGGGCGTTGGGGTCGAGGTGCGGCGTGCGCTCGCCGAAGAGGTAGGGCGCCCAGAGCAGTCCGTCGCTGCCGGCGGGGACTTTGGCGGCGTCGTCCGTGAGCGCGTCGTAGGGGAAGCCGGTGGCGAAGGTGTCGCGGAACCAGCGCAGGGATAATCCGGCTCCGTTCGTCACGCCCATAACGTGCCAGAGGCCGGGCGCGGCGTGGCAGAAGGTATGCAGGCGGCCGAGGGGGTCCATGGCGGGGCGGTCGGTGGAGGCGAAGACGACGCCGCTGGTGCCGATGGTGGCCGAGACCGAGCCCGGGCCGACGATGCCCATGCCGACTGCGCCTGCGCCCTGGTCGCCTGCGCCGGCAGCTACCGGGATGCCGGCTGCGAGGCCGGTGGCGGCGGCTCCGGCGTCGCTGATGCGGGCACAGATTTCGGGACCTTCAAAGAGCTGCGGAAGCCAGCTCATGGGGATGCCCGCGGCCTCGGCGACTTCGGCCGACCAGCGGCGGTGGGTGACGTCGAGCAGAAGCGTGCCGCTGGCTTCCTGCATGTCGATGGCGAACTCGCCCGTCACTTTGTAACGGACGTAGTCCTTGGGGCAGAGGACGTGAGCGATGCGGGCGAAGATTTCGGGCTGATGGGTGCGCACCCACAGCAGCTTGGTCAGGGTGAAGTTGGGCAGCGCGGGGTTGCAGGTGAGTTCGATGAGGCGGGCGCGGCCGATCTTCGCTTCGAGCCAGTCGCACTCGGGCTGGGTGCGCTGGTCGCACCAGATGAGGGCAGGACGGAGGACCTTGCCGTCAGCGTCGAGCATGACGCAGCCGTGCATCTGGCCGGTGAGGCCGATGGCGTCGATGGGGGCGTTGCTACGTGCGGGGTCGGCGAGGACGGCTGCGATGGCCTCACGGGCCGCGCGCCACCAGTCGTCGGGATCCTGTTCGGCCCAGCCGATGTGTTCCGAGTGGATGGGGGCATGTTCGCTGGCCGCCGAGGCGACGACCACACCGCTGCGATTCACAAGCACGGCGCGCGTGCCGCCGGTGCCTACGTCAATTCCAAGAAACATCGAGACGCTCCGATCTTTGATCTGCAACGAAGAGTGTACCCGGTTCGGGAAGACGACTGCGCGACGCGGGCGTTCGATAAGCGACCCGCTGTCTGCCATTTCGCTCCGGCACCTGCCGACGCCGGGAAGAGACGAAAGCGCCACTTTTTTGCACTTTTTGCGCGCGGCGGCGCATCCAACACGTATTGCAAAGAGTGACGGACACACGAGTTGCAACCTCCAGTGGAAAAGGTGCAGGTACCATAGAAACAATGACTCCATGGAAAACAGCGCAGCCCGCACGCAGGGTCCTGGTGGCCCTTGGCTTGTGCGGCCTGTTGGGATTCGCATTTGCCGGTGGTGCGCAAGCCCCAGCAGACCCAAACGCTCCCGGCGCGACCACGCCCGCGCAGGCTGGCGTGATCCAGGGCGGACTACAGCAACTGTCCGCGCCTGCAGGCCAGACCTTCACAGCGCCGACGCAGGACTCGTACAAGGGATCCTTGGTTACAGGGCAGGCGACGGGCACGGTGCTTGACCTTTCACTCGACGACGCGATCGCGCGCGGCCTGCGGCAGAACCTGGGCCTGATCCTGCAGACTACCGCGCAGCAAAATGCGAAGGGGCAGCAGTACCAGCAGTTGCAGGCGCTTCTGCCAACCGTCACCGGGGATGCCTCGATCGAGGTGGAGCAGGTGAACCTCGCGGCGTTCGGATTGAAGTTTCCCGGGCTGAATCCGATCATCGGGCCGTTCCAGGTGGAGGACTTTCGCGCATACCTGACCCAGAGTCTGATCAACGTTCCGGCGCTGGAGAGCTACATCTCCGCGAAACATAACTTCGCCGCGGCGAAGTTGTCGGCGGCGGACGCGCGCGACCTGGTGGTGCTGACGGTGGGCAATGCTTATCTGCTGTGCATCGCGGACGCGGCGCGCATCGAGGCGGTGAACGCGGAGTTGGCGACGTCCAAGGTTTCGCTGGACCAGGCGACGGCGTCGCATGATGCGGGCATCAGCCCGCGGCTGGACGTGCTGCGCGCGCAGGTGGACTACCAGAACGAGCAGCAGAGCTTGATCTCAACCACGAATCAACTTGCGAAGGACAAGCTGGCGCTGGCTCGGGCGATCGGCCTGCCGCTGGACCAGCAATTCCGCCTGACCGATACCGAGCCCTATGTGGCGCTCGACAATCTCGATCCGCAGGCCGCCTTTACCCAGGCCTTGAAGAACCGCAAGGACCTCGCTGCTGCCAATGAACAGGTTGAGGCGGCTCGGGCGCAGAAGACCGGGGCGTGGGCCGGCCAGCTTCCCACGGTGAAGTTCTCCGGCGACGTCGGCGATATCGGCGAGACGGCTGGGCACTCCCACGGAACGTTTACCGCGACGGGCAAAGTCGAGGCGCCGATTCTGCAGATCGCCAAGACGAAGGGCGACGAGGACGTGGCAGACGCGAACTACAAGCAGACTGCGGACAAGCTTGCCGACCAGATTCAGCAGGTCAACGCGGACATTCGCGATTCGATCCTGGACATTCAGTCTGCCGCCAAGCTGGTGGATGCGGCGAAGTCGAATCTCGACCTGGCCGACGAGGAGTTGAGCGAGGCGCAGCAGCGTTTCCATTCGGGCGTGTCGGACAACCTGCCGGTCTCGCAGGCGCAGTCGCAGACCGAGCAGGCTCACGATCAGTACATCAGCGCGCTGTACCAGCACAACGCGGCCAAGCTATCGCTGGCACGTGCGCTGGGCGTGGCTGAGACGAATTTGAAGGATTATCTCGGAGGAAAGTAACCGTGGCAGATACAGGTCCAGAGAAAGAGAATCCGCAGCCGGAGAAGAAGAGCGTCACAGCGCCGGAACCGCCGCCGAGTTCGAGCCGCCGGTTCATCGTCATCGGTGTGATTGTGCTGCTGGTGCTGGGTGCAGCCTTCTTCTATTGGCGTTCCACCTTTACCGAGGACACCGATGATGCGCAGGTGGACGGCAACCTGTACCAGGTGAGCTCGCGCATCACGGGCCACGTGGTGAAGGTGTACGTCGACGACAACCAGGCGGTCCATACCGGCGATCCGCTGGCTGATATCGACCCGACCGACTACCAGGTCGCGCTGGACCAGGCGGAGGCGGACCTCGCCAACGCGCAGGCACAGTACACCCAGGCCGTCACCAACGTGCCGATCATCAGCACAAACGTGGGAACCACGGTGACGACTTCGGCCTCGGATGTTAAGGGATCGTCGGATACGGTGGCGCAGGCGGAGAAGCAGGTGGAGGCAGCGACGGCGCGCGTCGCGCAGGCCCAGGCGAACGAGCAAAAGGCGCAGGACGACGTCGATCGCTACACGCCGCTGGTGCAGAAGGACGTGATTTCGAAGCAGCAGTTCGATACCGCGGTGCAGGCCCTGGCCGGGGCGAAGGCCTCCGTGGTGGAAGCTGAGGCGAACGTGCTGGCGCAGCAGAATGCGGTGTCGAATGCGCGGGCACGGCTGGTGCAGGCACAGGCGACGTCGCAGCAATCGGTGAAAAACGCCCCCGGGCAGGTGCGCGTGGAAAGGTCGCGTGCCGCGGCTGCCGCGGCTGCCGTAAAGCAGGCCGAGGCGAGAGTGGAACAGGCGAAGCTGAACCTTTCCTACACGCACATCACCGCGCCAACGACGGGGATTGTGAACAAGAAGAACGTCGAGGTGGGCGCGAATCTTTCCGCAGGCCAGGACTTAATGACCATCATTCCGCTGACCGATCTTTGGGTGACCGCGAACTTCAAGGAGACGCAACTGGCGCATATGTGCGCCGGGCAGCCGGTAACGCTGAAGGTGGATGCCTATGGCGGGCGCAAGTTCTCGGGCAAGATCACACAGATCGGCGGCGCGACCGGATCCATGCTGTCGCTGTTTCCGCCGGAGAACGCAACCGGCAACTACGTCAAGGTGGTGCAGCGCATTCCGGTGCGCATCGACTTCACCAACCTCTCGCAGGAGAACGGCGATTATGTTCTTCGGCCGGGTCTGTCGGTGACTCCCGAAGTTGCCATTAAGGAATCCTGCGGCTCCGCGCAGTCTAAATAGTCTCGCCGGCTAGCGAATGGCGCGGCCGATGAGCATCAACACCGGTGCGGGTCCGACCGCATCGTCTTCGAGCGCCGCGAGCGTTGTGCGGTGGACTTGCTCTTCTGGCGTGCTGGCTTTCGAGACCGCGACACAGGACGTTTCCGCGTCGATGCCGGAGGCAATGAGTTCATCGGCGAGATGCCGGAAATTGCGGCCGGGCATGTAGATGATGAGCGTGGCGTCGGGTGGGAATGTGCCTTCCCACCTGGGCGTCAGTTCCAGCTTGTCCTTCGCGTGATGCGCCGTGGCGAAGATGAGCTTGGAGGCGGCGCCACGGTCGGTGAGCGGCGTTTTGAGCTCCGCGGCGACGGCGAAGGCAGCGGTAATTCCAGGGACAATTTCGAAAGGGACGTTCGCTTCGGTGAGCGCGGCGATCTCTTCGCCGGCGCGGCCGAAAACGAGTGGGTCGCCGGACTTGAGACGCACGACCGAGCGGCCGGCGCCGGCGTGTTCGAGCATCAATTCGTGAATGCCGGCCTGCGTGATGCGGGGCTGGCCGCAGCGTTTGCCTACGGGGACGACGAGCGCGGACGGGCTGGCGAGGCCGAGCACTTCGTCAGAGACGAGGTCGTCAGGGAGGATGACGTCGGCGGTCTGCAGCAGGCGCAGGGCGCGCAACGTCAGCAACTCCGGATCGCCCGGGCCGGCGCCGACCAGATAGACGACGCCCGACTGCGCCGAAACACTCATAGGATCAATTCTGACCCAACGGCGCCGCTCAGGTCCTGGGATGCATGCGGAAACGCACCTGCGCCTGGGGCGTTGGGGTCGAGGACGACGAAGACGAATGGGATGGTGAGGCTCGCGAGGCGCTTGAGGACGGGAGGGTCGAGTTGAACGCCACCCTGTCCATTGCCGGGAGAGAATCCGCAAAGCAGATCGATCCTGCAGTACTTCAAGAGTTCGGTGAGGGAATCCGCTTTGGGCTCCAGCGTGTCGAGCAGCCATTGCACGTGATCGGCGATGCCGTGCCGCTGGCTCAAGGGAGACTGCAAGCTCCACAGCGATTCGTTCCAGAGGATGTTGGCGCGAGAACTCAGTGGGGCTCCCTTTCGGTGTGATCTTGAGGCGGTCAGACCGAGTCGTCGCCCGATGTCCTCGGGCTCAAGGATGTCGCTGAATACTCGCAGGCAGGCTCTCGACCACTTCGAATCGGCTTTTATAGGGTTCATTCCGCAGTCTCCGGTTTTGGGTTTGTCTTGGCATGCTGCCGGGCGAGAATGCGGCTTGGACAACCGTCATAGCCGCATACGTCGCGGCTGGCGAGCTGGTGGAGGAGTTCCTTGCGGGCGTCGTTGAGGGGTTCGAGTTGCAGGACTTCGCGGCGGAGATTGCCGAGTTCGGCGAGCCAGTCGCCGGTATCGAGCGGGAGGAGGGAGTTAATCTCCTTGCGCAGGCGCTGGGCGAGCGCGGGGCTGTGACCGGCGGTGGAGATGGCGATCTGAAGGTCGCCGCGACGGACCACGGAAGGGAAGTAGAAGTCGCAGAAGGGTGGGTCGTCGACGGCGTTGATCAGGACGCCGGAGGATTCGGCTTCGGCGAAGACGGCACGGTTGACGGCGGGGACGTTGGTGGCTGCGACGACGAGGAACTGGTTGGCGAGGTCTCCGGTGACGTACTCGCGGAGGTGGAGTTGGATTTCGCCGGAGGCTGCGAGTTCGGTGATGCGCTCGTTGGCCTGGGGCGCGATGACGGTGACGCGCGCGGCGGCAGTGAGGAGGGATTCGATCTTCGACTCAGCGAGATGGCCCGCGCCGATGACGGTGCAGGGGCGGTTGGTGAGTTTGAGGAAGATGGGGAAGAGGGACATGGTTACCAGGCCATTTTTTCACGTAGCGTCGCGTCGCGGGCGTAGATGACTAGTTCGTTTGGGTGCGGGGCCGTTCTCACCTTCTCGCTACAATTGTTCTCAGCGGCTAAGCCGTGTGTTCGGATTTCATCTATCGAGAGTGACTGTGCGTTTGGATTGCCGTTGCATTGGGTATGATGATCGACCCATATTTGCACGTGGCTGCCATGCAGGTCAGAGGCTCGGAGTGTGGCGACACCGTTGGGATCGGTTCTTAGGTCTGGACCGCCCCCACGATCGGCGACATCGTTGAATAGGAACACGAGAAGATGCTCGTTGGGAATTGGCTTTCCTGTTTTGCCGTTGATGGCGCGAATTGTGATGTCCTGCGATACGGCTGGAACGACAATTCCTGCGAACAGTAATACAAGACCGAATACGCGACGACCTCGCATGCCTTAAGGTTACTCTCCCGGGGCGAAGCGACCGGCGCCGACGGGTGCCGGATCGCGCTCCACGGGATCGACCAGGGCACCATTGAGTTGGGCGCGGAGGGTCTCGTCGTCGGTGCGAGCGAAGTAGGCGCGGAGGTCCTCGCCGGGCTCGCGGGTGGCGAGGTACGCGCGGAGCAGGTTCTCGATGGCGGCGGGGCAGTCCTCCGCCGCGGCACGGTAGCCGATCTGGCGGGCGATGGCGGCGTACTTGCCGACGGCTCCGCCGACGCAGAAATAGAAGGCGTCGACCATCTTGCCGTCCTTCTTGATCTTCTTGCCCTCAAGGCCGATGTCCGCGATCCAGCTCTGTCCGCAGGAATTGGTACAGCCGGTGACGTGCAGCTTGATCTGCTGATCGAAGCCAGGCAGGCGCTCTTCCATCTCGCTGGTGAGCCACTTCGAAAACGCCTTGGTCTCTGCGATGGCGAGCTTGCAGAACTCGGTACCGGTGCAGGCGATGGCGCCGCGCCAGAAGGGCGTGACTTCAACCTTGAGGTCGATTTCGCCGAGCGCGTGGACCAGGTCGCGCGTACGCGCGTTGGGTACGTTGACGACGAGGATGTTCTGCATGATGGTCGCGCGCAGACTGCCGTCGCCGTATTGCTCGGCGAGGTCTGCGAGTTGGATGAGCTGGTCGCCGGAGAGCCGCCCGCCCATCACGCTGGCGCCCACGGCGGAGAGCCCCGGCTGCAGTTGCGGGGTCACGCCGATGTGGTCGCGGTAGACATCATCGGGGACGACGTCCTCGTCGATGGGTGAGGGATCGAGTTTGTAACCAAGTTTGGTCTCGATGGCTCCGAGCATGGTTTCGGCGGTCCAGCCGTGGCGCATGAAGAGATACTTGATGCGCGCGCGGGTGCGGTTCTCGCGGAGTTCGGTCTGCTCCTTGAAGATGCGCAGCACGGCTTCGACAGCAGCGTAGGCCTTGTCCTGCGGAATGAACGCGGGGATGCGCACGCCGATGTGCGGCTCGGTGGAGAGGCCGCCGCCGACGCGCAGAGTGTAGCCAATCTCTTCGACTCCATTGACCTTGCGCTTGATCGCGGTCAGGGCGACATCGTTGATCTCCGGGTAGGAGCACCACAGCGAGCAGCCCGTGACTGTAACCTTGAATTTGCGCGGGAGGTTGTAGAACTCGGGGTTGGCGGTGAGGCCATGGGCGATCTCGACAGCCAGCGGGCTGGCGTCGATGATCTCGTGGCCGTCCAGCCCGGCGAGCGGGCAGCCGGTTACGTTGCGGAGGACATCGCCGCAGGCGCCCTTGGGGCTGAGGCCGATGGCGGTGAGGGCGTCGACGATTTCAGGAAGCGATTCGATCGTGAGCCAATGCAGCTGGATATTCTGCCGCGTCGTGATGTCGGCGAGGTTGCGCGCGTACTTCCTGGTGAGGTCGCCGATGACGCGTAGCTGGCGCGAGGTCAGCAGGCCGTTAGGCAGGCCGATACGCATCATGAAGTACTCGGTGGCCTTGCCCACGCCGTCTTTGCCGCCGGTGACCCCCAGGCCGTCGCCCTGGGTGTAGACGCCCCACCACTTGAAGTAGAATTCGGCCCACTCGGGGAGCACGGCCGCACGGCCCTCGCGCGCATACTTGCGGACCTCATCCCAGGCCTCCCAGGGGTTCTTGGCGAGTTTTAGCCGCTCGGCCTTCTGGGCTTTGGTTTCTTTCACGACAGCAGGAGCAGCGGGCGGATTGGGCGTGGCGACGTCGGTCATAAGAGTCCTAAGAATTTCGTGCGGCTAATACTTTAGATGAGCGAGCCGGATCGAGGTGGCGGGCTCAGTGGGCTGACTGAATGGCTGGATTCAATAGAAATCGCCCACCAGGTTCGTGGGCGCTCGATCGACTTGTCCGCATGCCAGGTAGGGAAGAACTCTACAAGGCGGGACAGCGGCGACAGCGCGCAGCGCCGCAACAACAGATGCAGAGGATTGCAAGCCGGTTTTGCGCGCGCAGGATCATTAGCACCAGTTTAAACGCGTTGGGACGCCGCGTCAACAGTAACTTGCTGGCTCCGGCGAGTTTAGTCGGCCTCAGTCAGCATCGACATCTTGTGGCGCACATCGGACCCGCGCAGCCAGAAAACCACGTCTTCGGCGATGTTGGTGGCGTGGTCGCCGGCACGTTCCAGGTTGCGCCCGATGATGATCGCGTAGAGCGCCTGCTCGGTGACCAGGGGGTGCTGCTCCATGGTTTCGACCAGCTCGTTCTGCAACTCGCGATTCATCTCGTCCACTTCATCGTCCATCAACAGAACACTTTCGGCCATTTTTGCGTCGGCCTCCAGCAGCGCCTGGATTGCGGTTCGGATCATGATCCCGACGCACTCGCCCATCTTGTTGATGTCGACCGGCAGCGAGATCTCCGGGGAGTCCTTCATCATCAACACTTTCTCAGCAATATTGGCGGATTGGTCGCCAATGCGTTCCAGGTCGCCGTTGATCTTGATCACTGACAGGATGAACCGCAGGTCGATCGCCATGGGCTGTTCTTTGGCGAGCAATTCGTAGGCCATTTCGTCGACCGTGGTTTCCGCCGCGTTGATGGCCTCTTCGATTTCAAGCACGTGGTTGCTGAGCGCCTGGTCTCGCTGCAGGTACGCCTCGACCGAAAACTCCAGCGCCTGCTGGGACAGAGCCGCCATTGCGAGCAACTTGTCCTTCAGCTGCGCCAGCTGTTGATGAAAATGAATGCGCGGCATCGCTTCGCCTCCCGGGCGAATAACCTTATCGACACCTATTGTGACGCAGATGTGAAACAGCCGTGTGAATAACCGGGCCGGGAAGCCTCAAAGATACCTGAGGTAGCCTCCCGGGCCCGGCTAATTGCCGAAAACGGCGTGGATGTAGTTGCCGTAGCCAACCACGACGGTGGACCCGACCAGCAGGAAGAGGCCGCAGGTGACCAGCAGCTTGGTGCGCATGCTGGTGCCGTGCCACTCCTTCAGCACCAGGCCCCAGAGGGTGGCGAAGATGATGATCGAGGCCATGTGCAATGTCCAGGACGAGAAGTCGTACTTGCCCATCTTGGTCTGGCCCATGGAGTAGAAGAAGAACTGGAAGTACCAGATAACGCCTGCCATCGCCGCGAAGAGGTAGTTGAAGAAGAGCGTGGATGGGGCGAGGTGGTCGTAGGTGGCGGGATCGAGCGGGTCGAAGTCGACCAGGGTGTCGCCGGAGGTGGCCGCGGCGCGCATGGGGTTGATTCCCGGCTCGCCGCCGAACTGCTTGATCGAGCCATTCTGGAAGATCAGGATCGCGGACCAGATGAAGTTGGTGAGGAAGCCGCCTAGCAGGACGACGATGAGGACAGGCAGGTTAGCCCATAGGTCGAGCCTGCCATTGGCCAGCAGTTCCGTCTTGGCCAGCGCGGCGATGGGCTTGCCCGCGTCCAGGCCGAAGGCGAAGAAGGAACTCATAAAACCGGCGAGAACCGCGATGGCGATCCCCCTGGGGAAGTTGTAGTCGCGCTCCCCGGCTTCGGCCTTCTCTTCCGGGGTGATTTCGTTTTCCTTGGAGTAGCCGGCGGCCCCGTTGACGGCTACGCCGATGAGACAGATGAAGACGCCGAGCAGAATCACTCGGCCGGAGGTCTGGTGGAAGAGTGTGCCGATCTCGCGGTGATAGACCGGCGGGACAAGCGTGCCGAAGAACGCGCAGAGGCCGAGGGCGATGGCATATCCGAGCGCGATGCCCAGGTAGCGAATAGCGAGGCCGAAGGTGATGCCACCGACTCCCCAGCAGATACCCCAGAGGATGGCGTAGCCGATGCTGGAAGGATTGTTGTGCCAGGCGGTGACGAGGATGGACCGCAGGTGGGGCACAAAAATCCAGGCGAGCAGAGACGGGGCAATGATCCACGCGGCGAAGCCCTGGATGATCCAGTAGACCTCCCACGACCAGCGCTTGATCTGGCGGAAGGGGATGAAGTTGGTGGCGGAGCAGAAGCCCCCAATCCAGTGGAAGATGACGCCTAATAGTGGATTTGGTCCCAAGGTCCCTCGCTCGAACAGAGATACGTCTCTATAGCGTACCAATCGTACCTGAGTCGATTCTATTGTGGAAATGAGTTGTCTATTGGACTAAGGTGGATGGCGAGGACACAGCATAAGCTGGAGTGAAAAGAATCGGGGAAAGGTTTGCGAGTTTCGCTGTTTATCATCTGTTATAACGACACGTTATTTCCTGAGACGGGCAAGGCAGTCGTTCGAGTGCTGGAGCGGTTGGGCCATACCGTTGATTTTCCAGCAGGTCAGACCTGCTGCGGCCAGATGCACTGGAACACCGGCTACCAGGACGAGGCGATGCCGCTGCTGCGCCGGTTCGTCGACCAGTTTCGCGACTCCGAGGCGGTGGTGAGCCCGTCGACCAGTTGCGTGGCGATGATGCGCGACCACTATCCGCTGATGGCAGAGCGGTTGAAGGAGGAAACGCTGAAGGCCGAGGTGGCTAGGCTGCTGCCGAAAGTGTGGGAGTTCTCGGAGTTCCTGACCAAGAAGCTGGGGCTGGAGGACGTCGGCGCGTACTATCCGCACCGGGTGACCTACCACGCCAGCTGCCACGGCCTGCGCAGCCTGCACCTTGGCGACGGACCGATGCGGCTGCTGCGCGCCGTGCGCGGGATCGACCTGGTGGAGATCGAGAATCTGGAGCAGTGCTGCGGATTTGGCGGGACCTTCGCGATCAAGAATGCGGAGGTCTCGAGCGCGATGTTGTCGGAAAAAGTGCGCGGCGTGCTGAATACTCGCGCGGAGGCGGTAACCGGTTGCGACAACTCGTGTCTAATGCACATCGGTGGAGCGCTCCACCGCGAGCGTACGGGCGTGCGGCCGGTACATCTCGCGGAGATTCTGGCCAGCGAAGAGGGTGGGGTGCAATCGTGAGCGGCGGAGCGCTGGATCCGACAACAGCACCGAAGTTCCAGGTAGCGGCGAAGGCGCTGTTGGGCGACTCGCAACTGCGCAAGAATGTGCGCCACGCGACCAACGTGATCCAGACCAAGCGCGCACGAGTGGTCGGTGAGATGCCCGACTGGCAGGAATTGCGCGAAGCAGGCAAACAGATTCGCCGGCACACCATGCGGCACCTCGATTTCTACCTCGAGGAGTTTGAGCGCAACTGCACGGCCGCCGGCGGCGTGGTGCACTGGGCGCGGGACGCCGAAGAGGCGCGGCAGATCGTCGTCGGACTGGTGAAGGCCAGCGGCGCCAACGGGCAATCGCCGACGGAGGTCATCAAGATCAAATCGATGACCACGGAGGAGATTCAGCTCAACAAGGCACTCGAGGCTGCCGGGGTTCATGCCTACGAGACCGACCTCGCCGAGTTGATCATTCAACTCGGGCACGATCAGCCGTCGCACATCGTAGTGCCGGCGCTGCACAAGAACCGCTCGCAGATTCGCGAGATTTTTCGCCGCGAGATGAATCTGCCGGAACTTGGCGGCACACCGCAGGACCTCGCCGACGCCGCTCGACGCTTCCTCCGCGAGAAGTTTCTGCGCGTGAAGACCGCGGTCAGCGGCGCGAACTTCTTAGTCGCCGAAACAGGCGGCGTCTGCATCGTCGAGAGCGAGGGCAACGGCCGCATGTGCCTGACGTTGCCGGAGACGTTGATCTTGGTGGCGGGCATCGACAAGGTGGTGCCAACGTTTCAGGACCTCGAAGTGCTGCTGCAGTTGCTGCCGCGCAGCGCAACCGGCGAGCGGATGAATCCCTACAACTCGATCTGGACGGGTGTGGACAAAGTCTCGCCCGGCGGCGATGGGCCGCGTGCGTTCCACGTGGTGTTGATGGACAATGCGCGCAGCGAGATTCTTGCCGACGAGGAGTCGCGGCAGACGCTGCACTGCATCCGCTGCGGGGCGTGCCAGAATGCGTGCCCGGTGTATCAGCAGACCGGCGGGCACGCCTACGGCAGCGTCTACGCGGGGCCGATTGGGGCGATCCTGACGCCGCAGTTGATGGAGATGCACCACGCGCAGAGTCTGCCCTATGCGTCGAGCCTGTGCGGCGCGTGCTACGAGGTTTGCCCGGTGAAGATCAACATTCCCGAGGTGCTGATCCATCTGCGCAACAAGGTGGTGAAGCAGCAGTCCTCGGGGCTGAATATTCTGGCGAACCCCGAGGTGATGGCGCTGAAGGCGGTGGCCATGGTCTTCCGCAGCGAAGGCGTGTTTCGCGTATCGCAGGAATTGGGGCGGTTGGCGGAGTTGCCGCTCTCGCGCAAGGATGCGCAAGGCGTCGGCTGGATCGACTGGCTGCCCGGCATGCTGGGTGGCTGGACGCAGGTGCGCGACCTGCGCGTTATGCCCAAGCAGACGTTCCGCCAGTGGTTCGAGGAGCGCTCCAAGGCGGCGCCCGGACGGCGGGCCGGGGATGCGCCGGAAAAGGAGTCGGGCAATGGGCACTGAGGCGGTAGCAGGCGGAGCGCGCGAGGAAGTGCTGCGGCGGATTCGCGCGGCGCTCGCGGACGCGCCCAGAGTGGACGAGGCGGCGATCCGCAGCGAGTGGGAGAGGCTGCCCCGGAGCTACACGCGGACCGCATCGCTGGGACGCGAGGCGATTCTGGATTTGCTGGAAGACCGGCTGCGCGACTATGACGCCAACGTAGTGCGCGCGAACCGTGGCGACGCCGGCGCGGCGATGGCGAAGCTCCTTGACCAGCGCGGGGCGCGCCGGTTGGTCGTGCCGGTGGGCCTGGCGGAGGCGATCTGCGAAGCGCTGCCGGAGGGCTTCGAATTCGTCCCCGATCGCGGCTTGACCGTCGCGGAGTTGGACGGGTTCGCGGGCGTCGTGACCGCCTCGACCGTGGCGATCGCAGAGACGGGAACGATTGTGCTGCAGAATGTTCCGGGGCAGGGCAGGCGCGCGCCCACGCTGGTGCCCGACTACCACCTGTGCGTGGTCCGGGCCCGGGACGTGGTGGAAACAGTTCCGGAGGCCATGGCGCGGTTATCGGCCACGGCGTCGCTCGCCACTACCTTTGTGTCCGGGCCGTCGGCTACGGCAGACATCGAGATGACTCGCATCAAAGGAGTTCACGGGCCTCGGTTTCTGGATGTACTTCTGATTCCGTAACGCGGAAAATTGTCGGCTACATGACCGAATTTTCGTTGCATCACAAAAGATTTAGTTGCGGATCGCCCGATTCATTTCAATAGAGAGTATATTTCCATAATTGAAGTTCTTGAGGGTTGTGTATGAGTGCGAATGGAGCAGGAGCCCTTTCCCGGGCAACGGAACGAGTTTTCGCGGCGCTGGACGGCTTCCGGATTGAAGTCCCATCGTGGGGCTTTGCCAACACCGGAACCCGATTTGGCAAATTCACCCAGGCGGCGGCCGCAACGACCATCGAGGAGAAGTTCGCCGATGCGGCGCAAGTCAACAGCCTGACGGGCGCAAGTCCGACGGTGGCGCTGCATGTACTGTGGGACCTTCCCAAGGGAGTCGGCGACGTTCCCGAGATCAAGCGGCTTGAAAAGCTGTTTGGCGTGAAGGCAGGGTCGATCAATCCGAACCTTTTCCAGGCGCAGGAGTACAAGTTCGGCTCGATCTGTAATCCGAGCTCGGAGATTCGCGGCAATGCGCTCGCACATCTGCTGGACTCGGTGGAGATCGGCCGCGAGCTCGGCTCGAAGGATGTCTCGCTGTGGATTGCCGACGGCTCGAACTATCCGGGCACGCAGTCCATCCGCAAGCGCATCGAGTGGATGGAAGAGGTGCTCGGCTCGACCCACGCGGCTCTCGGCGACGATCAGCGCATGCTGATTGAGTACAAGCCGTTTGAGCCTGCCTTCTATCACACGGACATCGCGGACTGGGGCATGGCGCTGGCACTCGCACGGCGCTGCGGCCCGAAGGCGAAGGTGCTGGTGGATACGGGCCACCATCTGCAGGGCACCAACATCGAGCAGATTGTCACCTGGCTGCTGCATTGCGACGCGCTGGGCGGCTTCCACTTCAACGATCGCAAGTATGCGGATGACGATCTGACGCTGGGCTCGATCGATCCCTACCAGGTCTTCCGCATCTTCAGCGAGATTCAGACCAGCACCTCGCCGGCCGTCGCGGGCATCGCGTACATGATCGACCAGAGCCACAACCTGAAAGGTAAGGTCGAGGCGATGGTGCAGACTGTAGTGCAGGCGCAGGAGCTGTTTGCCAAGGCCGCGCTGGTGGACTACGAGAAACTCGCCGGGCTGCAGCAGTCGTGCGAACTGGTGGCCGCGGAAGAGACGTTCCGGACGGCCTTCTGGACGGACGTGCGGCCCATGGTGAAGGAATGGCGGCAGGCGCGCAAGTTGCCGGTCGAACCGCTCGAGGCGCTGAGGGCGAGTGGCTACGTGGAGAAGATCAGCGCGGAACGCGGTGCGCGCAATGCGAACAGCGTGTCGAGCTACGCATAGGTCTTCTTAACACACTCTTGAGATGCGATCTGATGCATGGCAAAAAATAGAGGCTCGGTTGGACGATATCGCCCAATCGAGCCCCGAACCATTTGCGCCTGAGACGGTGTTGAACGGACGGGAACTGATCGCTGCTTGCCGCTCGTGGTGTAGTGCGCCCGACGAATTGGGGAAAGGTTACTGGGCGACTTTCCGTATTTCGTGGGGGGCAGTTGAAATCGAGGTCTTCGACGACCGGTATGAGCTCTACGTTTTCCAGGATAGGAAAACGGAGATTGCGCATTTCGAGAAAATGCCGGGCCAGCGTGTTCCTCACGAGCTTCTTCAAAGGTTGAGAGCCGTGAATCTGGCCTCGGAATCGAAGTCAGAGTAGTTCGTTCGTCTACGCGTGCCGCGCCTGCGGTGACCGCTCTCACACGGCGCGCGGCATACTCTTGGTATTCTGACTGCACACATGGCGAAACCTATTGTTCTGACGATTCTTGACGGCTGGGGCTACCGGACTGATACCAACGGCAACGCAATTGCCCTGGCGCGCAAGCCGGTTTATGACGGGCTGCTGCGCGATTTCCCCAACACCCTGCTGCGGGCGAGCGACCACTTTGTCGGCCTGCCGGACGGGCAGATGGGCAACAGCGAAGTCGGCCACCTGAACCTCGGCGCCGGCCGCATTGTGCTGATGGATATCATGCGCATCGACATGGCGATCGAGACGGGAACGTTCTACCAGGACCCGACGCTGCTGGCGGCGGTGGCGCATGCGCAGGCGAATGGCGGCGCGATCCACTTCATCGGCCTGCTGTCGGATGGCGGTGTGCACTCGCACCAGCGGCACCTTTACGCGCTGCTGCGTCTGTCCGCGCAGAATAAAATTTCGCGCGTCTTCGTGCACGCCTTCATGGATGGCCGCGACACGTCGCCCACCGGCGGCCTCGGCTACCTGGCGGAGTTGCAGCAGCAGTTTCGGGCGACTGGCGTGGGGCAGGTGGCCTCCGTTAGCGGCCGTTACTATGCGATGGATCGCGACCTGCGCTGGGAGAAAGAGAAGCAGGCGTTCGACGCGTTGGTGACCGGGCATCCCGAGGGCGGGACGTATACGGATGTCGCGGCGCGTGTGAAGGAACTCTACAACTCCGGCATTACCGACGAGTTCATTCCGCCGTTTACCGTGGTCGATGACGAGGGGCACGCCGTCGGGCCGATCCGCGACAACGACGTCGTGATCAACTTCAATTACCGCGCTGACCGCGCGCGGCAGATCACCCGCTTGCTGGCGCGCAACTCCGGCCTGACGCTGAACGGTGGACTGGACCTGCCCAAGGCTGCGGAACTCGATCTCGAGATTCCGCGCAGCCTGGTGCCTTCGAATCTCCACTACGTCTGCATGACGCAGTACGACAAGAACTTCAAGCTGCCGATCGTGATTCCGCCGGAGTCGATGGACAACCTGCTGGCGCACCTGATGGCGCAGGCGAATCTGCGCAACCTGCGCGTGGCGGAGACGGAGAAGTACGCGCACGTGACGTACTTCTTCAACGGCGGCATCGAGAAACCGTTTGGCGGGGAAGACCGCGTGCTGGTGCCGTCGCAGAAGGTGGCGACGTACGACCTCGCGCCGGAGATGTCCGCCGCGGGTATCGCCGATGCGGTGGTCAAGGCGGTAGCGGACACGGCGTTCGATGTGATCATCGTGAACTTCGCCAACGCGGACATGGTGGGCCACTCGGGCAAACTCGAGCCCACGATCCGCGCCGTCGAGACCGTCGACCGCGAACTCGGCCGCATCTACCAGGCCGTGAAGCAGCGCGGCGGTTCGCTGCTGGTCACTGCGGACCACGGCAACGCGGAGATGCTGATCGACCCAGTGTCGGGCGGCCCGCACACGGCGCATACCACCAACCCGGTGCCGTTCATCCTGATTACGGACGCACCCAACGGCACGGTATCGTTGCAGCCGGGCGGCAGCCTGCGCGACATCTCGCCGACCATCCTCGATCTGTTGCACCTGGGCAAGCCGAAGGAGATGACCGGCGGGAATCTGCGCACGGTTCTGACCCGGGCCTAGAAGTCGCGACGGCCTTCCATGGCGCGCGTCATAGTAACTTCGTCGGCGTACTCGATGTCGGAGCCGGCGGGGACCCCGGTGGCGATGCGGGTGACCCGCAGGGCCGGCGCGACGCGATGGATTTCCTGGGCGAGATAGGCCGCGGTGGCTTCGCCCTCGGTGGTGGGCGACGTGGCGAGGATCACTTCGCGGATGGTGCGGTCATCCTCCGGCGCAGGAGCGAGGATGCTGTCCGGATCGGCGGATAGGTTCGTGGACGCGACGGGCACAAGTCGTGTGAGCAGGTTCGCGATGCGCAGTTGTTCCGGCCCCACGCCGCCGATCGGCGAGAGCGTGCCGTGCAGTACGTGATAGACGCCGTTGTAGCTGCGCGTCTTCTCAATCGTCGCGATGTTGGTGGGCTCTTCAATCACACACACAATGTGCTGGTCGCGAACGGCACTGGTGCAGTAGCCGCAGGGGTCGACGTCGGTGATGTTGTTGCAGACGGAGCAGAGGCGCAGCTTCTCGCGCAGCACCAGGATCGCATCGGCGAGCGCGCGCGCATCCGCATCACTCGATCGCAGCACGTGGAACGCAAGCCTCTGCGCGGACTTCGTCCCGATGCCGGGCAGTTTCCGCAGCTCGTCGATGAGGCGGGACATCGGTTCCGCGAATCGTGCCATGCGGGCTAACCCAGTCCCGGGAGGTCGAGCCCGCCCAGCATGCCGGAGACGGAGGACTTCACCGCTTCGTCGACGCGGCGGCCGGCTTCGTTGACGGCGGCGGCGATCAGGTCCTCGAGCAGTTCGATGTCGCCGGTAGTCGCGCCCAGCGCGGTAGGCTCGATCCTCAGGCGGAGCACTTCCTTCTTGCCGTTCATGCGGACGCTGACCATGCCGCCGCCGGTCTCGGCTTCGACGATGGTCTCGGCGAGCTTCTGCTCCATCTGCGCCTGCATCTCGCGCGCCTGGGACATCATCTCTTTCATCTTGCCAAGATCGGAGAGGTTCATAGGGATAGGTCCTGGGTACTCGGTGCTAGGTACTAGCTGTCTTCGCGTAGGTCGATGACGGTTTGTATCTCGGCGTCGAAGAGCTTCTGCGCCTGCTGCACCATTGGATGCTCGAGCGCCTTCGCCTGGACCGAGCCGGAGCGGGCGGCGCGCGATTTTTTCGCGGCGGCGGGAGCAGCGGCGCCGGGCAGCAGGGTCAGCCTGGCGATGCCAGCTTCGCGCAGGGCGGCGCGCGCGATCTTCTCCGCGTCGGCGTTCATCACCACCGGCAGCATCATCTTCGAGAGTTCCGTCTGCACCGTAGCTTCGCCGTCGGCGATGGTCCACACGGCGTCGGCCATGGCGTCCGCCGCGGAGGCTTGCTTTGCTGCGGAGAGCGCGTCGACTACTGCCTGCTGCGGGTCGGAGGCACCAGCAGCAACTGCAGGCGAGGGACGTACAGCGGGTGGCGCCTCGGGGACAGGGACAGGCGCTGGTGCGGGCGGCGGGACAACCTCAAGCGTTGGGCGCGACGCGGGTGCGACCGAGACTACGGTTGCACCGTGTATTTCCGTGATCGGCGGCGCGGCCACGGCGGACACCTGGATCGGCGTGGATGCAGAGCCTTCGGGCCGGCGACGTGTGCGGTCCTGTTCGAACGGCGAAAACGCAGGGCGGCCCGGGACCGGTGCAGCGGCGGGTTGCGCGGAGGGCGTCGCTCGGGGCGGTGTCGTTGCGGCAGGGCGCGGAGTCGCAGGCGTGGCGTTGCGTGCGCTGCCTCCGCCGGCCTGGCTGAGGACTTCCTCAATCGGCAGCAGGCGGCGCAGGTGGACGAGCTTCAGCAGGCCGAGCTCGAAGTGGAAACGCTGCTCCTGCCGATAGCCCAGTTCATCGAACGTCCGCAGCATGACCTGCAGAAAGCGCGTCAGCTCTTCTTCGCTGAACAACGCGGCGCTGCGAGCGGCACGGCGCTGTTCGTCCGGTGAGATCTGCAGCAGTTCACTGCCCAGGCCTTCCGCGGCCTCTCCTTCGGGCGAGAGGCCCGCCACCTTGGCGATCAGCGCGTTACGCAGATAGCGAACGCACTGGCGCGCCAGCTGCGCGGGCGAGTTGCCGGCGTCGAGAAGCTGATTCGCCACCGTCATCACTTCCGCGGAGCGGTTGCCGTCGACCGCCTCCAGCATGCGCTCGAAGACAGCGTTCGGCACAGTCCCCATCAGCTCACGAATCTGTGCCGCATCCAGGCGGGCGTGGCCGTCCTCGGTCGGCGCGCTCGCGATGGCCTGGTCCATAATCGACAGCGCGTCGCGCATGGAACCGTCGCCGGCCTCGGCGAGCAGGGACAGCGCCGCGTCGTCGGCCTTGACCCCCTCGGCCGCGGCAATGGTCCGCAGTTGGCCGAGAATATCCACCAGCTTGACCGCATGAAAGCTGAAGTGCTGGCAGCGCGAGCGGACGGTCTGCGGAATATCCTCCGGCTGCGTCGTGGCCATCATGAAGACGATGTGGTCGGGCGGCTCCTCCAGCGTCTTCAGCAGCGCGTTGAAGGCGGCGTCGGTGATCTGGTGCGCCTCATCGAGGATGTAGATCTTGTAGCGATCGCGCGCGGGGCGGTAGCGGGCGGCGTCGCGCAACTCGCGGATCTCGTCGATGCCGCGATTGGTGGCGGCGTCGATTTCGATGACGTCGACGGAGTTGCCGGCGCGGATCTCGACGCAGCTCTCGCACACTTCGCAGGGCTCGGGCGTGGGGCGGACTTCGCTGCCGATGGCGTTGCGGCAGTTGAGCGCCATCGCCAGGATGCGCGCGATGGTGGTCTTGCCGATGCCGCGGTGGCCGCTGAAAATGTAGCCGTGCGCGATGCGGTTCTGGGCGAGCGCGTTCATCAGGGTCACGGTGACGTGGTCCTGTCCGACGACGTCGGCGAAGCGCTGGGGACGATATTTACGGGCGAGTACCTGGTAGGCCATCTGCGTGTTTGATTGTATCGCCTGCCGGGCAGCGACACGTACAATCAACCCACATGGCGAGCCGTCAGTTTTCCCGCAAGGGTGCTTGCGGGACCAGTCGCATGGCGGCACCGACGCCCAATAAAGGAACGCTGAGCCCGCAAACTTCATTGAGCCTTTGACTCGACATTATTACGCTGATACAGTCGGCCTCAGGATGTTTACAGCTTTAGATTTCTTCGCTGGCAGCGGCTTAGTGCACCTGGGACTCGCGCCGGAGTTTGAAACGCTCTGGGCGAACGATAACTGCGCTAAGAAACGTGAGATATACCTTTCCAATTATCCGCGCGACAAGTTCGTTCTAGCTGATATTCAGAACGTGGAAGGCCGCGACGTCCCGGCAGTCGATCTGGCTTGGGCTTCGTTCCCGTGCCAGGATCTCTCTCGATAGAACGCCTCGGAGAAACCGGTTGATCGTTCGTGGGCACTCCTCAAGATCCGATATCTCGACGCGAGAGAAGCTAATCCTGGCCGGCCTGTACCTGTCGAAGTACGATGCCCTTGGACTGAAGAAGCTTGGCTTCGACAGTTTTGTCGAAGCCTTCAATGTAATCGGCTATGCATTGGGATCGAGACCCGCGTCTATAAAGAATTACCGCGACGAGTTTGACCCTCTATTCCCGAACACTCGCAAGGGATGGCATAAGCGTGATACACGCGACTATTGTCTCGCCGTGCTCGAGAAATACAAGAGCCTCGACTTCGAATCCTTCACCGGTCTGGTCGGATCCTTCTTTGGTTACGATAAGAACATCGATAGCGAAGTTCTGCCGACTGAGCCGGCGGACGAAGGCACGTCCTCCTTCGCACAGAGACTGATTACAGGCCTCGCCGCGGAAAACTACTTCGAGTCCCGCCAGCCGGAGCTTCCTGAATTCAAAAACTATCTCATGGAAAATACAACCCGTTTTGGATGCGGGTATGACTTTCGGCTACGCATCGACCAGACTGACTCGGACTTCCTTGCGGTAGAGGTTAAGGGTCTGAAGGAACTGACTGGGAGCCTGACAATGACCCCCAAGGAGTACGACGTCGCATCGAAGCTGAAAGATCGATTCTTCCTTTTCGTCGTTCGGAACTTTCGCGAGTCTCCGTCTCACGATATCTTCCGGAACCCGCTATCTAGCTCCCTTGCGTTCAGGAAGATCGAGAGGGTCACCATTCAAGTTTCTTGGCTCACTTCGGTCTAGCCCTCCACAGGGGCGATGGGAGAATAAAGGGGTGTTATGACACAACTACCAGGCGTCCTAGGACAGGCGAACCAAACTCTCCATATCACTGCCGCATCCGAACTTGATATCGAGCGCATCTGCCAAGAGTATAGCCAGGCCGACGCGCCTCCCGAGGCGTTCATGGTAAGCAGCAAACTGATCGAAGGCCAATTGCTTGCGATAAATCTGGCACTCCTGGAAGAGGGGCAGCAATTGCCTTGTCCAGGGTTGCCTCTGGCCGGAGCAGCCTTCGATCCTAGCTGGGGATTCTCCCAGGCAGAAGTCGGCGTCCGTCGCGATGGCTCGGCCCAATTCCGACTGCCGTCTATGCACTTCGAGAGTCTGGCGAAGGGAGACCTCTATGGGTATCGACTGTGCATCATCGATGATGACGAGGCTCCAGAGGTGATTGGTCAACTGGCGCATATCCGCGCGGAACTTGCGCGGCATCACGGGGAACCTAAGAGGAGTAACGGCGTCCAGATCACGATCACGCAACTATGAAGTCAGCGCAGCGCATGCATGCGCGCAGTTAGAAGCAAGGACACGTCGCCTGAAATGCGCGTAAGAAGACTGGTCCATTCCATGGGCTACCGCTATGCGCTCCACGCCGCCCGCCTTCCAGGAAGACCGGACATTGTTTTCGTCTCCCGCCGCAAAATAATCTTCATCCACGGCTGCTTCTGGCATAAGCACAGTTGCCGACACGGAAGCATCTCTCCCGCAACCAACTCCGACTACTGGAATGTCAAGCGGGACAGAAATGCTCAGAGGGACAAGGAACACCTAAGAGCGCTTCGGAAGGATGGCTGGACGGTGCTTGTGCTCTGGGAGTGCCAAACTAAGAATCCCGACTCTATCCGCCGAAAGGTAGAAGGATTTCTGCGAGAATCATGACCCCCATCGGTCATCACCGTCTTCGCCGAAACTTAGCGCATTATCGTCACGTTACCTTCCTTGAACTTCACCAACTGAAATCCATGTGACGTGATCGAAATCACATCCCTGACCCCCGCCAGCCGATTAAGATAGGTCTAGGGTAGAGACAGAATCCACCCGCCTCAGGATTGTGTGTCTCCGCAAAGCTCCAAAGAAACCATAAGTCCATTGTTTTGAAGATTTTGAAACTTATCTCCCGTGTTTTCAATATCTTGCAAAATCAATAGTCTGTAAGTGGTTTGTTTGGAAGATTATGCACGAATCGATACCGGGGGGGGTAGCACCATGCAGGCGCCAATTCCAGACCTCAGTCGCGTTCAGGCCTTCGCGAGAAGCCGGCGTCGACCTTTATTAATTGACCGCACCGTTGCGCTTTGCCTTCCGTGCCCGCCGTTTCAGTTCGTAGTCGGAGAACATGGTGCCGCGACAAACCGGCGTCCCGCAATAGCAGTCCTGGTTGTCCTCGTCGGAGTCGTGGAGGTTGTACTCGTAGGTGAGTTCTTCCCCTGCGGCGACGTCGCGCACGGTGGTGACGAAGACCCGTCCGTTCTCGTCCTGCTCGGTCTCGCAGTTCGGGTCGCAGCAGTGGTTGATGAACATCGCCGTGCCAAAGCCGTCGATCACGGTGTCCGTTCCGCACGCGAACAGGTAGGTGACGAAGCGCCCCTCGTAGCGGGCATCCGCGACGGCCTTCGAGAGTCGCGGGCCATCGTACTCACAGACGCGAACCCCCTTCCTGATGGGACGCGTCGTGTAGCAGCCGGCAGCGTGGATGGACGAGGAACGGACGACAAGGCCTGGAATCATGCTTGGCAAAGCATAGCAAACAAGCCATGTGGATTTGTAACAATGTCGAGGGCACACCCAGAGCGTGCCGCGCGTCTAAACAAACAAGGGAGCAGTTTGTCTAGAATAGACAGGAAGGCAATGGCAAAGCGTATCTATCTCGGCGTGGTCATGGTTGCGGGAGCACTGGCAATCTGTAGCCTGCCGTTGTGCCACGCGCAGAGCACTCCGCCGACTACTCCCGCGGACAATCCGGCGCCCTGCTCCGTGACGCCGCAGCCCGATCCATGCGGCTCCAAGCCCGCTGCCGGCAGCAAGCCCGGCTCTGCGGAGAAGTTCCCGTTCCCCGGCGAACCGGCCGCCCCCGCCCCGAGCGCGACCCCGAATCTGAGCGGCGCGCCCGACGCACCCGAAAGGCCCCAGAAGGGGGATGCTGCCAAGGACTTCCCCTTTCCTGGAGAACCGGGAGCCCCGGCCAAGCCCGACCTGGGCACGAGCAGCAGCAGTAGTTCAAGCTCCGGGGACGACGCGTCGCCGGTCGACCCCAACGCGACCCCGAACCCCGGCACCGGCGCTCCGGGGATGAAGGACGAGGGCAGCTCCGGCACCACGGCCACGCCCGGCAGGCATCTTCTGCATCGCGTAAATCCCATCGGGAGCAAGCTGCAGTCAACGGAGGAGCGCGAGGCCGAAGACCTGGACATCGCGCATTACTACACGCAGACCGGCAATCTTCAGGGCGCTTATCTGCGCTCCAAAGACGCCGTAACCGTCGCGCCCGGCGATGCGGACGCGCACTTTGCGCTGGCTGAGATTGCGTCGAAGCTGAACAAGCGCGACGAGGCCATCGCCGAGTACAACGCCTGCCTGAAGCTGGATGCCTCCGACAAAGAGATCAAGGAATCGCACAAGGCGCTGGCGAAACTGAAGCCCTAGCAACTTCCCGTCCAATCAAGTGTGGCGGCTGCGGACGATCGCGATCCCGGCGGCCTCGGATTGCGGAAACGGCCGTGGCGGCTGTGCCGTGGCCTCGTCGCTCACCGGAGAATCTACGCTCACCGGAGAATCCAACTGTTCGTCATCGAGGTCGAGGTCCTCTTCCACGCGCAGATATTTGCGCATGTAGCGCAGTGGCTCCTCGGCAACGGCGAGTTCGCGCAGGTGATATCGCCAGGCATCATCGCGGGTGCTGCGCCGGGTGTAGCCCTTGCGCACCACCGTGCCGATTGTGCCATCTTTCTTGCGGCGCGTGAAAGATTGCGTGGGCACCTGGAAGGTGATGCGTTCGCCGGCCTTCCAGAAGCTCGAGGCGAACTCGTGCGAGAACAGCAGCGCGTAGTAGCGCCGTTCGGCACAAAGCATCTCGACTGCCTGGCGGGTGGTCTCCCATGGCAGCCCCAGTTTGGCGATGTACCATTTGCGGAACTCGAAGCCGTTGGCGCGCGCCTGGGCGACGAGAAGATGAACCAGTTCAAACCGAGTCATAAGCAGGCCGATGGTGAGTCAGAGACTATGCCTTTCCAGTTTGGCGGTCTGTGTTGTTGAGCACAATGAAATCTAATTGAAATTATGCGCTAAATTGCGAAATCGTCCTGCCGGGAGCATCATAATGGTATCCCCCTCGGCTGCACGGTGACCCTTTGGGATGGCAAGACCCTGTCATTTTTGGCGGTTGGACCGCAAATTGAACGACTACTTCGCAGAGCCACTGGTTCTAAGGAGATTGCTCTCTATGGCTACGACTTGTCCGAAGTGCCGTGAGCCGAATGTCCGCAGGTCGCACCGGCGGTTGCTCGATTTCATCTTCCGAAGCATTGGCATGGTGCCGTTGCGCTGCAACGTGTGCGAACACCGGTTCTACCGGTTTCGCAAAAGCCTGGGATACTAGCCAGCGCGGGTTCCAGAAGAGGGAAGCGGGACGCGACTCCGCTGAACCGGGGCGGGGAACGTAGTTGTGCGGCTTAACGCGGGAAGCTTTTCCGCCCGCTGGCGCGTCCATGGACGCAGGTAGAATCTATTGCAAGGGTTTCGTGAAGTGAGTTCGCCGCAGAACCAGCCTTTCGACCGTCTGCTGCAGCGTTGCCGCGCAGCTAGTCTCGTTTTAGTGGCGCTAATGGTCTTTCTCCCGGCTCTGGCCGCCCCTGCGAAGCCGCCGGCAAAGATCGACCTCATCGAGCACAGCGATCCGCTCAACTTCGACCCGGTCGTGCGCGACGGCTACGAGCACTTCTACATCCTGGACTACGAAGGCGCGATCAGCCGGTTCGAGTCGGTGCTGAAGGCGCATCCGCAGGACCCTATGGCCTACGCCTACCTGCAGATGGCGATCGTATTTCGCGAACTCTACCACCAAGACCTGCTCGACACCACCTACTACGCGCACGACAACTTCCTTACCTCCAAGCGGAACGTGCCGGTCACGGCAGCGACGCGCCAGCGTATTGAGGATCTCACCAACACCGGCATCCACCTGTGCGACGACCGCATTCGCGCCAACCCCAACGACAAGGACGCCTACTTTGCCCGCGGCTACCTGAAGGGCATCCACGCCGCCTTCATCACGCTGGTCGATCACAGCTTCGTCTCCGCGGCGTGGCAGGGGCACGCGGCCCGCGACGACTCGGAACAGGCGTTGAAGATCGACCCCGACTACGCGGACGCCAAGATGGCCGTCGGCATCCAGCAGTTCGCCGTGGCCAGCCTGCCGCGATGGGTCCGCCTGGTCGTGGGCATTGCAGGGGTTGGCGGCAATAAGGAGAAGGGGTTGACCCTGCTGCGCCAATCGGCGGCGCACGGCGTCGTGACCTCCGTCGAGTCCCGTACCGTGCTATCGCTGTTCCTCCGCCACGACGCGCGCTACCCGGAGGCGTTGGTCGTTCAGCATGGGCTGGCTGAGCAATATCCGCACGACTACCTGTTCCGGCTGGAAGAAGCCAACCTGACCAAGGATGAGGGCAACGGGCCGGGGGCGATCGCCCTCTACAAGCAGGTCCTGACGGACGCGGGCAGGCCAGGCTACTTCATCGACCCGAGGCTGCAGATGGCGTGGTTCGGGCTGGCCGATACCGAGCGCGGACAGAACGAAATTGCCGACGCGGCGGAGAACTACGTCAAGGCCGCCGACCAGCCGAAGTGCAGCGACTGGCTGCGCAGACGAGCGCAGCTGAACGCGGGCGAAATGTACGATTTGCTGGACCAGCGGTCGCGGGCGGTCGAGCTCTACCGGCTTGCGTCCGCGGGCGGCGGCGATCAGTCCCAGGCCGACCTGGCGCGGAAGTTGCTGCAGAATCCCTACAAAGGGAAGTAACCCGGTGCAGCGGGGAACCGGGACGCAGAACGATGCGTATCTGAGTCCGGGAATGTGGCAAAATAAGAACTTCCGGGAGGCTTCAGGATGTATTGCTCTCATTGCGGAAAACCGATGGACGACTCGGCGCGCTTCTGCTCCGGCTGTGGCGCGGCAACGCAACCCGTGATGCATGCCCGCCAGGCATTTCCCGGCCAGCTGACCCGGCCGCGCCATCAGCGGGTGATCGCCGGCGTATGCGCCGCGTTTGCGCTGCAGTACGGCTGGGACCTGGCGCTGGTGCGAGTCCTTGCGGCCTGTGCGCTGTTCGTCTCCTGCGGAACCGTGATGCTGCTCTACTTCGTTGCCTGGATCGTTATTCCCGAAGCGCCGTACGCGCTGCCTGAAGGTAGTCCCGCAGGCCATCCTGGCCCCGGCATTTGAGCGCTCGCACCAGCAAGACGGCAGTTACAAGCGGAGTGGCGTCGCGGCCCTTCCACTATCGCGACCGCACGCTCCACTGCGACGGCGTTGCCCTGGATGGGCTGGCCGCCGAACACGGCACGCCGCTCTACATTTACTCGGCTGGCCAGATTCGCCACCGCTTCCGGCTGTTCGCGGAGGCGTTTGGCTCGCATCAGCCGACTCGTCCGTTCACCATCTGCTACGCCGTCAAGGCGAACTCGGCCCTGGCGATCCTGCGGCTGCTGGCCGAGCTTGGCGCCGGCTTCGACATCGTCTCCGGCGGCGAACTGGAGCGCATCCGCCGCGCCAGCAAGACCGCGTTGAAGCGAGTCGTCTTCTCCGGCGCCGGCAAACAGGTCTGGGAGATCGATGCCGCGCTCAAGGCCGGCATCCTGCTCTTCAACGTCGAGTCCGAGGGCGAACTGGCGCTGCTGGCGACGCGGGCCGAAGCGCTGGGCATCCGCGCGCGCTTTGCGCTGCGGGTCAACCCGGACGTCTTTGCCGACACGCATCCCTACATCTCCACCGGCCTGCGCGAGCACAAGTTCGGCATCGACATCGGCCTCGCCCGCGCGATCTACCGCAAGGGGGCGAAGTCGAAGTGGCTCGACGCAGCCGGCGTCAGCGTCCACATCGGCTCGCAGATCCGTGCGGTCGAGCCGTTTGCGGCGGCGTTGGCGCGAGTCGCAGGTTTGGTCGGCGAACTCAAGGCCGATGGTCATAAGATTCGCTACGTCGACGCCGGCGGCGGCCTGGGCATCGACTACAGCGACTCGCCGGAGGAGCCGAAGTTCGATCCCGCGCGCAAGGTGAAGGACTACGCCGCCGCGATCCGCAAATCGATGGCCGCGGTCGACGCGCACCTGCTGCTGGAGCCGGGACGCTTCATCATTGCGCAGGCGGGCGGCCTGCTGACGCGCGTGCTCTTCGTCAAGCGCAACGGCACCAAGACGTTCGTGATCACCGACGCCGCGATGAACGACCTGATACGGCCCGCGCTCTACCAGGCCCACCACGAGATCCTGCCGGTCGCTCAGCCCCGCGCCGGGAAGGCGGATGTCGTCGACGTCGTTGGCCCGGTGTGCGAGTCGGGGGACTTCTTTGCGCGCGACCGCGAACTGCCGAAATCGAAGCCGGGCGACCTTGTCATCCTGCTCGACGCCGGTGCGTACGGCATGGCGCAGACCTCAAACTACAACACCCGCCCGCGTCCGGCTGAAGTGCTGATCGATGGCGCGGAGGCGAAGCTGATCCGCCGCCGCGAGACCTTCAAAGACCTCTTCGCGCCGGAGATTCTGTAGCTTAGGCGGCCCTCACAGGCGCCCCGGAATCCCTAGCAGTGGCAGGGGCACTTGTGGCAGCAGTCGACCCAGGGGAACTTGCCGCAACACGGGATTCCTCCAGGCCTCTCGCAGGGGCATTCATGTTGGCGGCCACAATTTGCACAATAAGGGACGGGCAGAACGACGCTTGGGGCAGGCGGATCTTGACTGAGATCGAACATGGTTTTCCTTTCCAGACGGGGGGAGATATCCCTCAGGGCACCCGTGGCTCCGGGTGACAAGCGCGCAAGGCTACGGAGCCTGGTTTTCCACCGGCTCCGAAGGTTGAAGCCTAGGCCGGGCGCAGTCGTGTTTCGGTGATAGCTGTCACGCTTGTGGGGCTGGGCCGAAGGACAGCGCGTCAATCGCCCGTTGCAGGAATGCGGGCGCGGCCCATCGCGAGCTTAGAATGTCGGCAGAGGGAAGGCTCCAAATCCATGACAATTCCTGCCGGAACACGGATCGGCCACGTACATCTGAAGGTCGCGGACATCGAACGCGCACTTGAGTTCTATTGCGGGGTGCTGGGATTCACGTTGATGCAGCGTCTTGGACCGTCGGCAGCGTTCGTCTCGGCCGGTGGGTATCACCACCACATCGGTCTCAACACGTGGGAGAGCATGGGCGGGCACGCGCCCGCGCCCGGGACGACGGGGTTGTATCACCTGGCGATTCTGTATCCGACGCGGCCGGACCTGGGGCGCGCGCTGAAGGGGTTGATCCGGCACAAGGTTCCACTGGACGGCGCTGCGGATCATGGGGTGAGCGAGGCGCTGTATCTGCGCGATCCGGATGGCAATGGGGTGGAGCTTTATTGGGATCGGCCGAAGGAGTTGTGGCCCCGGGATGTAGACGGCGGGATCGCGATGTACACGCGGGCGCTGGATTTGGAGGCGCTGCTGGCCGTGGCGGACGATGTGTTGGATAAGGCGCCGAAGGTGGGGGAAGGGCCACCGGACCTGGGCTAGAGCCAGTTGCCGGTTCCCAGCTGTCACTTGCAGTTTTCAGGCGATCCGCCGTCCGCTTTCAGTGGTCGGCTATGAGGTTGAGGCATGCTAAAATCGAACGTTGCGCGAGGCTGGCGAGTTGTCGTGGCCTGGGCGGAAACGGGCTCGCTCCAGCAGCCAGCTTGCTAATTTCAAGAGACTCCGAGGGAACACATGTCCGGCCATTCGAAGTGGGCAACTATCAAGCACAAGAAGGGCGCAGCCGACGCCAAGCGCGGCAAGGTTTTCACGCGCCTGATCAAGGAAATAACGATTGCCGCGAAGGGCGGCGGCGGTGACCCGGACGGCAATCCGCGGCTGCGCACGGCGATCCTGGCGGCCAAGGCCGAGAACATGCCGGCCGAGAACATCAAGCGGGCGATTCAGCGCGGCACGGGCGAGCTTGAGGGCTTGTCCTACGAAGAGATCATGTACGAGGGCTACGGCCCCGGCGGCGTCGCCATCATGATCCAGGTGCTGACCGACAACAAGAACCGCGCGGTGAGCGAAATCCGCCACGCTTTCTCGAAGAACAATGGCAACCTGGGCGAACTGGGCTCGGTCGGCTACCTGTTCTCGAAGAAGGGGCTGATCATCGTGGCGAAGTCGGCTGCGAGCGAGGAGAAGCTGACGGAGATCGCGCTGGACGCGGGCGCCGACGATCTTTCCGACGAGGGCGAGACCTGGGAAGTGATTACCGATCCCAAGGAGTACGACGCGGTGCTGGCAGCGATCAAGGCGGCCGGAATCACGCCCGAACACTCTGAAGTGACCATGATCGCGTCCACCTACCAGAAGCTGGAAGGCACGCAGGCGACCGCGATGATGCGGCTGCTGGAGACGCTGGAAGACCTGGACGATACCCAGAACGTGTACACCAACTTCGACATGGACGAAGCGGCGGTCGCAGCCGCAGGTTAAGGCGCGCCGGCTTCCGAGATTTTCTGGAGCGAAGCCGCCGGAAGCCCGGCGGCTTTCTTCTGTCCGGACTTGAACCAGTGCAAAGAACGGGAGCTATTTTGCATCGTACGAATCTTGTGAAACTCGGTCTTGCAGTGGTTCTAACGGCGGGAGTCGCGGCGGCGCAGTACAACTCCTTCGGCGCACCCTCCACGGCGAAGGCCGCCAGCGGCTCCGGTTCGGCGTCAGGCGCGACCACAGCGCTCGACGGCCCGGACCACCGGGGAGCCTGGGACCTTGGTGTGCTGGCCGAGGGCGGTTTCGGCGTGACGGAAAACCGCGGCGACTTCCGGTTCTTCACCGCGGGCGTGCACGTGGGCAAGGTGCTGACAGGAAACTTCGGCCCCGGTCTGCTGCGGGGTAACTTTGAACTTGGCGTGGAGGTGTTCCCGATCTGGCAGGCGTACACGCCCACGTTTCTGCGGCAGAACTGCACCTATGTCACTCTCTCCGGCAGCAAGTTAGCATCGTGCTCGGCGCCGTTCCAGGTCGGCGGTACGTTCACCGGGGCCAGCCTGACGCCGGACATCCTGCGCTGGAACCTCGCCGGAACGCGGCGCTTCACCCCGTGGATACAGGGCGCCGGCGGGTTGGTTTGGACTAACCACAAATTTCCCGCGTTCGGCGGACCGCCGATCTCGCAGGGCGGGTTGACCGACAGCACCTACGGCGACAACGGTCCGAATGACGACACCAGCGTGTGGAACTTTACGCCGCAGTTCGGAGTTGGCGCGCATTATTTTGTGAGTTCGAAGCGGTCGCTCGACTTTGGCGCGAATGCGATCCACGTCTCGAGCGCGTCGCTGGGCGACAAGAATCCGGGCGTGAACGCGAGCGTGCAGTTTACGGTCGGATACAGTTGGTGGAAGTGAGATCATGCCTTCCCGTTTGAATCCGGATGCGGTGATTGAATGCGTGCCCAACTTCTCTGAGGGCGCGGACGCCGCGAAAGTCGCACAGATTGTCGTCGCGATGCAGGTGGAGGGAGTGCGCCTGCTGGACTGGTCGATGGATGCGGCGCACAACCGGTCGGTGGTGACGATCGCGGGACCGCCGGAGGCGGTAGTGGAGTCGGCGATACGGGGCGCGGGCAAGGCGGCGCAGTTGATTGACCTGACCCGGCAGAGCGGGGTCCATCCGCGGATCGGCGCGGCCGACGTGGTGCCGTTTGTGCCCGTCAGCGGAGTGTCGCTGGCGGAGTGCGCGATGTTGGCGCGGCAGGCGGGGCTGGAGATCTGGCGGCGCTTCGGCGTGCCGGTGTATTTCTACGAGGCGGCAGCGACGCGGCCGGACCGCATCAACCTGGAGGACATCCGGCGCGGGCAGTTTGAGGGGCTGCGGGAGTCCTCGGCGCGCGACATAGCGCGGCGTCCGGATGTGGGCGGACCGGAACTGCATCGGACGGCCGGCGCGACTGCGGTTGGAGCACGGCGGTTTCTGATCGCCTACAACATTTATCTTGAGGCGTCGAAGGCGGGGGCCGCGGCGGGCAGCGGGTTGCCGCAGGCGGCGCAGGCGGACATCACTGCGGCAAGGGCGGTAGCGCGGGCGATTCGTGCCTCTGCGGGAGGAATGCACGGGGTCAAGGCGATCGGTCTGAACGTGAACGGACGAGCCCAGGTCAGCATGAATATCACCGACTTCCGCGCCACTCCGGTGCGGCAGATTCACGCGGCGGTGCGGGAACTGGCGCGCAATCACGGGGTGGTCGCGACCGAGGGCGAACTCATCGGGCTGATTCCACAGGACGCCTACGAGCCGGACTCGGAGTGGGTACGCGAGATTCCGGGATTCGATCCCGAGGCCAAGGTGCTGGAACGACGACTGCTGCGCCCTTTGCCGTGGATCGGGCCTACCCCATAAAACTGTGCGAATGAGCACAACTTTCGGGTCACGCATCCGTCCAAACCACAGGTTTCGCTTGCCTCTGCCCTTGTTTCGGGAAAGAATGGGATGTTCGGGATCGCGAGCGAAAAGTCGCTGCCGCAGTCCCCAGGTCGGTTTCACCGAGTTGTATGGGAGTTCATTTTGAGTATGTTCGTTTTCTCTTCTGAGTTTCGTCCCGGAATCACCCGGCAAGTCCTCACCGCCGCCGTTGCCGGTGCGCTGGCGCTCTCGGCGCCGTATGCTCACGCAGTCGGGCTTTCCGGTGACGCCAAGGCGTCCATCCCGCACGATGTACAGCAGCTCATCGTGGTGGATTACCGCGCGATGCAGAACTCGCCTGCGGCCATGAGCCTGAAGGACCGCGTGATGCCGCCGGAACTGAAGCGGCTGGAGACGGCGCTGATCAACTCCGGACTGAAGGTGGACCAGGACGCGGACGCGCTGGCGTTTGCCGCGTTCCGTGCGCCCAATCCGGACGGCAAGGGACCTGAGGTCGAACGTATTGTCGGGATCGCGCAGGGCCAGTTCCACACCCACGACATTATGGCGAACTGGACTAAGTCCAAGACCAAGCCGCAGGTGATCCGTAATAACAGCATCTACCCGATGGGCTCCAGCGGGCTGGACGTAGTGTTCCTGAACCAGACCACGATGGTCTTCGGGGACAAGGACGCGATTCGCGCAGCAGTCGACGCGCGCGACGGGTTTGCCCCGAACTTTATGACCGACAGCGACATGATGAGCGAGATGAGCGCGGTCGAGAGTCACGCCGTGTGGAGCCTGCTGGACGCCAAGGGCACGCAGACGATGATGAAGAGCGTGCTGGGCGAAGCCTCGCAGATCGCCGACTACGACACGGTGAAGAACCGCATGAAGACTTCGCGCTACACCATGGACTTTTCCAACGGCGTGCGCTTCAACATGTCGGTGAACCTGTCCGACACGATCACGGCGGCCACCTGCTCGACGCTGCTGAAGGGCGTGCAGATGCTGAAGAAGGCGCAGGGCACGCCGCTGGAGAAGTCGGCGCTGGATCAGACGACCATCGACTCGAATTCGGGCGTGCTGACGGTGGACTACTCGTCGTCGGACAGCCAGTTCTCCAGCTTGCTCTCGTCGCCGCTGTTCCAATCCGTCGTGAAGTAAGGCAACTTTCGTTCGTGAAAAGCCCGGGGCTCAAGCCTCGGGTTTTTTATTGGGTCGATACCGCGGGCTGAAGCCCGCTGCTACTCCGAAAAACACGAAGCAACATTTTGCGGCACGGGTGCTGTGCCCCTAAGCAAGACTCCGGCTACGGGAATGGGACGAACTTCTCGGCGCAGCCGGGCAGGTTGCCCTTCGTCTCCTTGCCGATGGCCGTCGCATCGTCGCCCGTGAGGATTAGGTTGACCGGGCCGGGGCCGAAGGTCACGTCGGTGTGGATGGCCTCCTCCGACTTGTAGTGTGGAGGCCCGTCCAGCAGCATCACTCCATCCAGCGTCACGCCGATGCGGTGCTCGTTGTCGAAGCCGCCAAACTGAATCTTGCCGCCACCGGTGATGCGCACGTTGTGCAGCGTGATATCGCGATAGACGGGAAAATCCTGCACGCCTTTGCCCGGGAAGGAGTATGCGGTGTCGAACACGATGGGGTTCTTCGAGTTGCGAATGCAGATGTCGTCGTAGCGCACGTCTTCAACCAGCCCGCCCTTGGTCGGGTTGGACTTGATGCGGATGCCATTGTCGGGCCCGTCGAGCGACAGGTCCTCGACTCGGATCTGACTCACGCCGCCGAGGGTCTCGGAACCGATGGACATGCCGTGTCCCCAGTAGAAATGGTTGTGGGTGATGGTGACGCCCGTAGTCGGCCCGTCCCCTGCCTTGATCGCAACATTGTCGTCACCGTCGCGAATCCAGCTCTGCGTAATGGTGATGTTGCGCGCCTGCTCGGGGTCGATGCCGTCGGTATTGCGCGCGGTCTTCGGCGTGTCGATCTTGACGCCCCAGACGGTGAGGCCCTCGCCGCGATGAAACGCAACATGGAAGTTCGGTGAGTTACGCAGAGTGATGCGGTAGAGCGTGAAGTCGTCGGTGAAGTCCGTATCGATCATGCGTGGCACCTGTTGGCGGCCGACGGTGCGGGCATCTTCGGCGAGATCCCACCACGACTTCGGCCCCACCTGCCCCTCGACGACGATGCGCGCGCCGCCCTGGCCATCGATCGCGCCGTCGCCCATGATGCCCGAGCCGGTGGCGTTCTTTACCGTGATCAGCGGCTTGCATCCGCTGGGCGCGTCGTTGACCAGCCCGCAGCTTCCCGGATTCAGCGCGTAGGACTCAGGGTTGCGTGAGCCGTAGAGCGTCGCACCCTGGTCGATCAGCAACGTGACGCCGGGGTGCAGCGTGAGCGGGCCGGTAAGGAAGGCCGCATTGGCGCCGTCGGGCGCGAGTTCGACAGCCCTGCCTTTGTTGCAGCGGTCGATCGCGTTCTGGATGCGGTCGGTGTCGAGGCCGGACTTATCGGAACCGGCCTGGTAGGCGTGGGCTTCAAGTTGGCCGCTGGTGGCGGTGGCCGTGGTCATCGTGGCCTTGAGCGTGACGCACGCCGGAGGAATTACCGGCTCCTTCACAGTGCGTGTGTCCTGTGCGTGCAGCAGCAGCGCTGCGGGGAATACGACTGCGAGGGAGATCCCCCGGGCCACTGGCCAAACGTGCATACCGACTCCTTACAACCTTGAACAGTGTAGACAGAAACGGGCGCGGGGCAAGTGACGGCGGCCACTCGCAGGCCGGGAGAGCCCTATAATCGGGTGCGGGGGAAGCGCATGACGGCCGGATTGAAGTTCCTTTGGACGGCGACGCGAGGTCACCGGCTCCGGCCCTGGAAGAGCGAATTCCTCCGGTGGCGCCTGGAGACCTTCACCGGCAAACATGCCGAGGAGGTGGGCCCGCGGGACTTCTGGCAGTTCCTCGTTTCCGAGCGGAGGCAGTTGCTGCGGTTCCTGCGCTGGCTGGCCGAGATGCGGGAGTATGCGGGCGCGGACGGAAACGAATAGACGGCCGGATGCATCTGATATCAGAACACACAAGGGAGCGATAGCGATGGGGGATTGGGTAAAGTTGAAGGCGGATGACGGACATGAACTGGGCGCCTATGTAGCGACTCCGGCGACGAAGCCGATTGGGGCTCTGGTGGTGGTACAGGAGATCTTCGGCGTCAACAGCCACATTCGTTCGGTGGCGGATGGATACGCGCGGGACGGCTTTCTGACGATCGCGCCGGCGATCTTCGACCGCATCGAGCGCGACCTGCAATTGAGCTACAGCGACGAGGACATGAAGAAGGCCTTCGGGCTGTACCCGAAGCTCAATCCCGACCTGTCGCTGCTGGATGTGGCGGCGGCGTTCGCCCACGTGAAGCAGTCGGTCGGATCGGTTGGAGTGCTGGGGTTCTGCTACGGCGGGCTGATCAGCTGGCTGTCGGCGACGCGCGGCGAGGACCTGAAGATGCAGCCGGGCTGCTGCGTCTGCTACTACCCCGGGGGCATCGGGACGTTTGCGGCTGAGGAGCCGGTGTGCCCGGTGATGATCCACTTTGGCGCGGAGGACAGCCACATCGGCGAGGACCAGATTGACGCGGTTAGCAACGCCCATCCTGGGGTCGAAATCTTCGTGTATGGGGGCGCGGGGCACGCGTTCAATCGCGATCCGCATCCTGCGAGCTATCATGCGGCGTCGGCGAAGCTGGCGCGGGAGCGGTCGCTCGAGTTCCTGAAGCGGAACCTGGCGTAAAGGAGTGACACCGAGCCACCGGTTAAACCGATGAAAACTGTCCAGACACGGGAAATCCTCCCTTATCTGGTCTTTATCGGTGGAATCGCTGTCCCCGGCGGTATGCCGTTCTCAGGGCAGCGAATTCCCGCAAATTCACAATCCGGTGATATTCTTTATAGAGACACGACGACTTATTTGACTAGAAGATCAGGAGCATCGACAGCTGTGTTGGAATCCGTAAAGAAGACAGACATTATCCAAAAGTTTCGCACGCACGACTCGGACACCGGAAGTCCGGAGGTCCAGATCGCCCTCCTGAGCGAGCGCATTGGCGAGTTGACCGAGCACTTCAAGACGCATAAAAAGGACCATGGCTCTCGCCGCGGTCTTCTGATGCTGGTGAGCAAGCGCCGCCGTCTGCTTGATTATTTGAAGAAGTGCGACTCGGAGCGATACCGCGAGGTTATCGGCAAGCTTGGCATCCGCAAGTAGACTCGACTGGAAAATCCCTCATCATGAACTCAGGCAAGACCCGCCCCACCCCGGCAGTTCTATTGGCGCAAGGCCGCATGCGACCTTGCCGATGGAGTTGTTGATGGGGTGCGCGGGCACTGTCAGGAATTCGCCAGAGCCGCGGCGAGCCGATGGAACGCGCTCGCAACCGGGCGAATCTTTTCTGAGGCATGAATCCACAACCCAATTTTTTCTGCAGCCTGCCGGCGATCTCAGTTCGCCCGCGGCTGCATGCCTGCGCGCGTAACCGCGGCGCGGCAACAAGTTCCATCATCGACAAAGAACATAGAGAAGAGGCGCACCATGAAGCAGGACGTGACCATTGAGCTTGCCGGCGGCAAGCAAATTAAATTTGAAACAGGACGGATGGCCAAGCAAGCCTCCGGCGCAGCGCTCACCTCGAGCGGCGATAACGTAGTTCTCGCCACAGCCGTGGCTTCGCCCGAGCCCAAGGAAGGCATCGACTTCTTCCCCCTCACCGTGGAGTACCGCGAAAACACCTACGCGGGTGGACGCATCCCCGGCGGATTCATCAAGCGCGAAGGCCGTCCGAGCGAGAAGGAGATTCTTACCTGCCGCCAGATCGATCGCCCCATCCGTCCGCTCTTCCCCGAGACTTTCCGCAACGAGACCCAGGTGGTTGCGTTCGTGTACTCGGCGGACAAGGAGAATGACCCCGACGTCCTTGGCATGAACGGCGCAAGCTGCGCGCTGGCGCTCTCCGATATTCCCTTCCATGGCCCGGTCGGCGCGGTTCGCATTGGTTTGATCGACGGCAAGTTCATCGTGAATCCCACCTACGCCGAGCGCGCGATTTCCACTCTCAACATCGTCGTCGTCGGCACCAAGGACGGCATCGTGATGGTGGAGTCGGGTTCGAAGGAATGCTCCGAGGAGGAGGTCGTCGACGCGATCGAGTTTGCCCATGTAGAGATCAAGAAGATCTGCGCAGGCATTGAAGACCTCGTCTCTCGCGCGGGCAAGGCGAAGCGCGTTCCGGCTCCGATCGAAATTGATCAGGTCTATCTGGATGAGCTTTCGGCGAAGGCCGGCGCGCAGTTGAAGGACGCGCTGGACACCAGGAAGCACCCCAAGTTCGAGAGCTATGCGCTGGTCAAGGAGATCAAGGACGCGCTGAAGAAGGAGTTGCCTGAGGGCGACGCCGCGGCGGCCAAGAAGTTCTCCAAGTACTACGAGCTTCTGCGCGAGCAGATCTTCCGCGACCAGGTGCTGAACGAGCGCGTGCGTCCGGATCATCGCGCATTCGACGAGATTCGCGCGATCACCGTTGAGGTTGGCGTTCTGCCCCGCGTACACGGTTCGGCGCTTTTCACTCGCGGTGAGACCCAGGCGTTGGTCAGTGCGACGCTCGGCACCACCGACGATGCGCAGCGCATGGAGAGCTACGAGGGCGAGGTCAAGCGCAAGTTCATGCTTCATTACAAC
>Ga0102924_1000423_pt1 | contig 52844 bp, 56 predicted proteins | sample PaiPotPPM11metaG_FD_80116 | JGI IMG/M metagenome (GOLD analysis project Ga0102924, IMG submission 80116) | Iron sulfur acid spring bacterial and archeal communities from Banff, Canada, to study Microbial Dark Matter (Phase II) - Paint Pots PPM... ... | reverse complement strand
TCGCGACGCGACCCTCCCCCTCCAGGGGAGGGTGAAATGCGCTTTCATAAACATGTTGCCGGACGCCGTTATACCACTGTCATTTTGGGTCGGCGGCCAGCGCCGCAGGGAGGGTCAAATGATTGAGGCGGTCGAGACCAAAGTCTTCAACGTGCTGTTTCTGTGCACCGGAAACTCGGCGCGATCGATCATGGCCGAGGTCATCCTCAACCGGGCCGGGGCGGGCAAGTTCCGCGGCTTTTCGGCGGGAAGCCAGCCGAAAGGGCAGGTGCATCCTTACGCGCTCGATCTGTTGCGCAAGCTGCACTACGACGCGACCGGATTGCGTTCCAAGAGCTGGACAGAGTTTTCCGGCCCCGGTGCGCCGGCCCTCGATTTCGTTTTCACCGTCTGCGACAACGCCGCGCAAGAAACCTGTCCGGTTTGGCCGGGCCAGCCGATGACCGCGCATTGGGGCATCCCCGATCCCGCCGTGGCTACAGGCACCGAGGCGGAAGTGCGCTTTGCCTTCGCCGATGCGCTGCGCATGCTGACCAACCGCATCGCCATCTTCGTCAGCCTGCCGCTGCGCTCGCTCGATCACTTGACGTTGCAAAAGCAACTCGAGGCGATCGGCAAAACCAAGGACGCGGGCCGCAACCCGGCTTCGGCGGCGTGATGGGCGAGGCGGCGGCTCCACTGCCGCGGCGCCTTGTGGCCGAGGGGCTCGGCACCGCGCTTCTGGTGGCGACCGTGGTCGGCTCCGGCATCATGGCGGAGCGGCTGGCCGGGGGCAATCAAGCCATCGCGCTCCTTGGCAACACCATCCCGACGGGAGCGATCCTGGTCGTCATCATCACGATTTTCGGCCCCGTTTCCGGCGCGCATTTCAATCCGGCGGTGTCGCTCGTGTTCGCCGCGCGCGGCGACATGCGCTGGCGCGAGGTAGCGCCCTATATCGCCGTGCAATGCGCCGGCGGCATCGCCGGCACCGTGGCCGCGCATCTGATGTTCGACCTGGCGCCGCTTGCCATCGGGATCAAGGGCCGCGACGGCGCGTCGCAGTGGCTGGGGGAAGCGGTCGCCACCTTCACGCTTGTTGTGACCATCCTGGGCGGCTTGCGCTACGCGGCGGCGGCGGTGCCTTGGCTGGTCGGACTGACCATCACCGCGGCCTATTGGTTCACCTCCTCGACCTCGTTCGCCAATCCGGCGGTGACGCTGGCGCGCGGCTTTACCGCGACGTTTGCCGGCATCGCGATCGGCGACGTGCCGGGCTTCATCCTGGCGCAACTCGTCGGCGCCGCCATCGCGGTGCCGGTGTCGATGATGCTGTTTCCGGCGCCGCGAGCCGCGGCGGGCGTCGTCTCGAGCGAAGAATCGGCGCGCGAAGAATTGGCGCCGGGGGATTAGACAGTCGCGTCATTGCGAGCGGAGCGAAGCAATCCAGCTCGGCGGCGCGGTGCTGGATTGCTTCGTCGCGGAGCTTGTCATCGGGCCGGCTGCTGCGGGCCGGACTCGTTGGCTCCTCGCAATGATCTAACCGCTACGCCCGCCGTCCGGACAGAATCGCGTTCTTCTTGTCCTCGTATTCGGCCTTCTGGATTTCGCCCTTGGCGAAGCGCTCGTTGAGGATTTGCAACGCGGAGTGACTGGGATCGCCCCAGCTCGGCGGCGATCCCCAATGGTGATGCCCGCCGTGCGGGGTCGCGCGGACGAAATAAAAGATGACGACGCAAACCAGAATGACGAGCAGCATCATCATCGGAAACATCCCCCAAAACGGCCAGCCATAGCCGCCGCCCCAGCCGCCCCAGCCGTCGCCCCACATCATGCGCCCCGGACCGTGCCAATAGTAGTCGGGCGATGGAGCATTCGGCTGCTGTGGCTGCGTCTGCGCGATCGCTTGCAGCGGCGCGGCGAGCACGGCGAAGGCCAAGATCGGGAGGACTGCGAGTTTCTTCGACAGTTTGTTCGACATGGCTGCACCTCCTGCGCCAAGTTTCTTGCGAGCGGCGCCGCGTTGCATTGACCTGGATCAATCCGGCGGCGCGTTCGACGATTGCGCAATGAGGTCATAGCTTTTGGCTATGACGGAAATTTTTATTCGCGCGCCGCGCGCCGCATGATTCCCGCGCGCGATAACTGTGGTAGAACTCGCGCGGACTTTTTTGCGTGAGACGAATTTTCGCACTGAGGAAAAATGAAACGCCCGCAACGGTTTTCCATCGCCACGGCCGGGTTCATCGGCATCGTATTGCCGGCCTGCTTTGCCGCGCAAGCCGCCGCGCCGACGCCGCTGACGATTTTTGCCGCCGGCACGCTGGCGGTGCCGTTCCGGCAGGTGAGCGCGCTGTTCGAGCAACAAAATCCGGACGTCGCCGTGCAGGCGCAGTTCGGCGGCAGCGTCAAGATGGCCAAACAGATCACCGAGCTGCATCAGGACGCCGATATTCTGGCGGTCGCAGACTACAACGTCATTCCGAAATACATGTTCGGCAATCCGCCTTATGCCGCCTGGTATGCCGGCTTCGCGCGCAACGCCATCGGCTTCGTCTATACCGACAAAAGCAAGTTCGCGAACGAGATCGATGCGGACAATTGGTACAAGGTGCTGGCGCGCCCGGGCGTCGAGATCGGCCGCTCCAATCCGGACACCGATCCGTCCGGCTATCAGACCGTGCAGATGCTTAATCTCGCCGAGAAATATTACCGGGCGCCCGGCCTGGAAGCGAGCGTGCTGGCAAATGCGCCGCTTGCCAATATGCGCGACACCGAGACCTCGCTGATCGCGGCGCTCCAGCTCGGCCAGATCGACTATCTGGCGATCTACCGCTCCGACGCCTTGCAACACCATCTCAAATTCATCGGCCTGCCGGGAGAGATCGATCTCAGCGACCCGGCGCAGGCGGCCTATTACCGGGACGGCATCGCCCACACCAAGAACGGCGATCTTGCCGGCACGCCGATCGTCTATGCCATCACAACGGTCATTGGCAGCAAGAACCCGGCGGCGGCGCAGAAATATGTCGCGCTCCTCCTTGGCGCGGCGGGGCAGGGGGTAATGAAGGACAACGGCTTTCGCGCGTTTAGTCCGGCCTATGCGGTGCACATCGAGGCGATGCCGGCGGATTTGCGCAAATCGGTCCAGCCGTGGCCCGGTTCGTAACGGCCGCCGCCCCCAGCCGTCCGCGCGGCCTTTATCTGGTGTGCTGGTTCCTCGGCAGCCTGTTGACGGCCTTCCTGGTCCTGCCGCTCCTTGCGCTGGCGCTGTCGCAATCGTGGGCGAATGTCGCGGCCGTCGCGCGCATGGCCGACGTGCGCGACGCGATCATGCTCAGCCTGGAAGGCGCGTTCTTGTCGGCGACGCTGGCCGCTTTGGCCGGCGTGCCGCTCGCTTACGCGCTGGCGCGCACGACGTTTCCCGGCAAAGGCGCGATCGCGGCCTTGATCGATCTGCCGCTCGCGGTGCCGCATACGGTCGCCGGCATCGCGCTCCTGATGGTGTTCGGACGACAAGGGGTGCTGGGCGAGCCGTTGGCGGCGCTCGCCGGGCTTAAATTCTGGGGCACCGTTGCCGGCATCGTCGTGGCGATGCTGTTCGTCTCCGCGCCTTACATGGTCAATGCGGCGCGGATCGGCTTCGAGGCGGTCGACCCGCGGCTGGAGAAGATCGCGCGCACGCTGGGCTTAACTCCGTGGCGGACTTTTCTGCGCATCACGCTGCCGCTCGCCCGGCGCAGCATCATGACCGGCGTGACACTCACTTATGCCCGCTCGATCAGTGAGTTCGGCGCCGTCGTTATCCTGGTTTATTATCCGATGACGGCGCCGGTGAAGATCTATGAGCTGTTCCTGCGCTTCGGGCTCGAGCAAGCGGCGGGCGCCGCGGTGCTATTGCTCATCGTCGCGCTGGCCTTGTTCTTGGTCTTGCGCATGCTGTCGCACAGCGCGCCGGCGCGGGACAACCGATGACTGCCGGCATCGCGGTCGAGGCGCTTCGCCTCACGCTCGGCGCCTTCCGCCTCGACACGGTCGATTTCGCCCTGTCGGGCGGTGAAATCCTGGTCATATTGGGACCGAACGGCGCGGGAAAATCGGTCACGCTGGAGACCGTCGCAGGCTTTCACCGGCCCGACAGCGGCCGCGTGCTGATCGGCGGCCGCGACGTCACCGCGCTGGCGCCGGAGCGGCGCAATATCGGCTTTCTGGTGCAGAATTTCGGACTGTTTCCTCATCTAAATGTCGAACAGAACGTGGCGCTTGCCCGGCGTGGCCGCCGCGCCGGCGCCGCCGACGGCAAGGCGCTGCCGGCGCAGGGCGACACCGCCGCGCTCCTGGCCTATTTCGGCGTCGCGGCCCTGGCGCGCCGGCTGCCGGCGGATTTAAGCCCCGGCGAGAAGCAGCGCGTGGCGCTCGCGCGCGCGCTTGCCGCTGCGCCGGAGGCGTTCCTGTTCGACGAGCCGTTCTCGGCGCTCGACGCCCAAACGCGCGCGCAGTTGCGCGACGAACTTAACTCGTTCCTGCGTGAGCTGGCGATCCCGGCGATTTTCGTCACCCACGATCACACCGACGCGCTGACGCTTGCCGACAAGATCGTGGTGTTGCGCGACGGCGTCATGCTGCAAAGCGGGCCGGCGGCGGAGGTTTTTCAAAAGCCCGCCGGTTCCTCGGTCGCGCGCTTTGTCGGGGTGGAGAATATCCTCGACGGACGCATCGCCGCGATCTGCGGCGGGATTGCCGCGGTTGACGTTGGCGAGCGGACGCTGCGCGCGCCGGCGCCGGTTCAAACCGACCAAACCGACAAAGCGGTCCGCCTGAGCATCCGGGCCGAGGACGTGACCGTCTGCTCCTCCTCCGGCGGCGACGCCGCGGCGCTCGATGTCAATCGCCTCGAAGGCAAGATCGCCGGGCTGCGCGCGCTCGGCCCGTTGGTCACGGTCGAGATCGACGTTGGCTTTGCGCTGAAAGCCTACCTGCTCGGTCCGCAGGCGCGCGCGATGGCGCTCGGCCTCGGCAAGCCGGTCGCGGTGGAGATCGCCGTGAACGCCATCCACGTCATGACGGAGTGACCGCGCCTGCCGGCGCGAGCGGCGGAGCGCCGGCCCGTTTTTCGACGCAAGCAGCGCGCTGCACCAGCACCATGTAGTGCTCCGGGCTTTGCCGTCGCTCGTCGAGCGTCGCCAATCCCGCGGCGTCGCACCATGTGCGAAGTTGCCCGGATGTCAGCCGATGATCCTGCGGCGGTCCATGTTCACACGGGCCGTCGGGATGAAATTCCGCGATCACCGCCAGGCCTCCGGGGCGCAGCAAACGAGCGACGTTGCGCAGAATTCCGGGCGGGTCGTCGGTATGGTGCAACACCATGGCGATCAGCGCCGCGTCGAACTCGACGTCCGGCAGATCGAGTGTTGCGGCGTCGGCGACAAGCGGCCTGATGTTCGTTATGTGGCGTTCCTTCTGCAAGCGCTCCAGATAGGCGAGCGCTTCGGCCGAGGGGTCGACGGCATCGACGAGGCCTGCCGGACCGACCTGGCCGGCCAGCAAAAAGCTCACAAACCCCGGCCCCGGCCCGACGTCCAGCACGCGGTCGCCCGGTTTGAGCCGCAGCGCGTCCATCCAGTCGCCGACGAGCGGCGCCCGCTGCACTTGCCGTTGGTAGACCTGGTCCCAAGTGAGATGGCTTAAATCCTTCCGATAGGCCTCCTGCATCGTATCCCCTGTCATCCCGGCGCGGCGCTGCGCCGCGCTCGAATTTGTGAAGTGGCGCTTACGCGGAAAGCACCTTGCGCCGTTCTTCATATTCCTCGCGGCCGATCTCGCCGCGGGCAAAGCGCAGTTTTAATTCTTCGAGCGCGTCATGCGGCTTGTGTTTGCCGGTCATCTTGTGGACGACGAACATCACGCCCATCGCCGCCACCATGATGCTGCCGGCCACCAGATGCGGGGAAATGCCTTCAATGATCGAGTTCCACATCGGCGGTTCCTTTGGGGGCCAAAACTTCAAATGACAGACTAGGAGCAACGGCCATGCCGACCTTGATCCAGGTCAAGGCCGAGCCAGCAATAACGGTGCTTCCATAAAATCGATGCGAACAGATTTGCGCTCCTTGCCGCGGGGAAGAACAATGGGCGCACTGTCATCCACGATGATTGTGAAATCCTGGATTTTGCGATCGATAATCGCAGGCTTGTGCGGCACCATCGTTCATTTCTCATTTATGTATTTCAAGTCGCGGATCGGCTTGTTTCCCGAGTTTCAACCGTACCGGAGTTTTCAAGCCGCGCTCAGCCGCTCGGTCGGCAGCAATGTTCCCGCGATCGTGCCCTGGGCGCTTTCATTCGTGAACGGCATGACCATTCTCGGCTTCCTGTATGCGCGCATCAACCGGTTGCTGCCGGGCCGCACGGGCGCCGCCAAGGGACTGACCTTCGGCCTTATCGGCTGGGTATTGATGGGCCTGATTTTCTTTCCTTTGATCGGGCTTGGTCCATTTGCAATGGGAGCAGGGCAGGGCGTCGGCCCCGCCGCGATGTCGCTTGTCATGCTGCTGACCTACAGCATTGTGCTGGGCACGGTCTATGTCGCGCTCGATTCGCGAAGCCCGTGACGTTGCGCCGCGTCAGGTCCCGTAGCTCTGAATGAGCGAACCGGCGACCAGCGTCCAGCCGTCGACGAGGACGAAAAATATCAGCTTGAACGGCAGCGACACCACGACCGGCGGCAGCATCATCATGCCCATCGACATCAGCACCGAGGCCACCACGAGATCGATGATCAGGAAGGGCAGGAACAACAGGAAGCCGATTTCGAACGCGCGCTTGAGCTCGGAGATCATGAAGGCGGGCACCAGAACGCGCATCGACAGGTCTTCGGGTTTGTCCGGCGCCTTCTCGCCCGACAAATCCACGAACAGCTGCAAATCCTTGTCACGGACGTTCTTCTCCATAAACCCGCGCAGCGGCACGGCGGCGCGCTGGAACGCCTGGTCGACGGTGATCTCGTTGGCGACCAGCGGCTTGACGCCGGTGTCATAGACGCGGGTAAACACCGGGCCCATGACGAAGGCGGTGAGGAATAAAGCGAGCGAGATGACGACCGAATTGGGCGGCGCCGTCGCCGTGCCGAGCGCGGTGCGGAGTAACGACAGCACCACGACGATCCGCGTAAACGACGTCATCATGACCAGGATGGACGGCGCCAGCGACAGCACCGTCATCAGCGCGATCAATTGGATGATGCGCTCGTTGAGCCCGCCGCCACCGGCGGCGTCCTGGCCGAAATTAATGCTGATATCCTGCGCGGCGAGCGGCGTCGCCGAGAACAAAAGCGCCGCTACTGAGGCCGCTACCGTTGTGAACCGGACGCGGCGGCCCCATGGTGCGAGCGTCAGGGTTTGGTCGGACGGCCCAACAAACTCGCCATCTCCTGTTCGAGGCTATCGTAGAGCGTCGTCTTGCCCTGGTTCGGTTTAGCTTCGGCGCGCGCCGGCTTCGCCTCGGCCGGCCGCGGCACGCGTGCCGGCGCGGGTTCTGCCTGTTCCGCAGCCTGCGCCGGACGCGCCGGCGTTGCCGGCGGACGGCCTTCCGCATTCGGCTTGCGCAAGGCGGCTTCCAAACGTTGCGCCATGTCGGCCAGGCTTTGGTCCGGAGAGGATGCGGCCTCCTTGGTGGCAGCATGAGCAATCGGCGGCGCCGGGGACGCTGCAGGAATCGGAGTGGCGGCGGACTGTGCGATGGGCTTGCGCGACGGTTCAACGCGAGATTCTTGTCGCGGCTCGAGGCGAGTTTCGCCGCGCGGTTCCGGCGGCGGCTCATCAGGGAGCGGCCGCGCGCCTGCGGGACGGGGACGCGGCGGCGTGGCGGGCCGTGCCGAGAGTTCGTCGGCCAGCGCCGCGAGCGTATCGCGCTGCGGGCGCGACGGCGGTTCGGCAATGGGCGGGAACGGCTCATCCGGCGACGGCTCGATGCGCGCAGTAGCGCGAAGGACGCCCGCCGGTTCCGGCTGCAATGGCCAAGATCCATTCCCGAGACCGTTGCCGTTCTCCGGCAGCGGAATGGCTCGCGGCAGCGCCTCGATTCCGGCAGCCGGACGAGTCGCGAGATCGCGCGGCGCAGGGACTGCGCGCACAATATTGGGTTCCACGACGACGTCGGTCGGCCCGCCGATCATCAAAAGATGCTCGACATTGTCGCGCCGGACCAGAATGAGACGCCGGCGGCCGTCGATGCTGGCATAGTCGATCACGGCAAGGCGCGGCTGCCGTCCGCGCGCGCTGGCGCCGCCGAGCCGGCCGGCGCCAAACCGGCGCACCGCCCATGCGGTGACGCCAATGAGCCCGAGCACGATCAGAAATGCGAGGAAGAAGCGTACGGCGAGCGGCATCTCCGCCCCGAACAAAGTGTCGAACATCCGCACAACTCCTCGTTTCGCTGCGGCGCGCCGTTGTGCCGGCAAAGGTTAACGGCGCGGGTAACATTTGCCGTCGTGATTACTAACAAAGGATTAAAGATACTAGCCGATTTTACCGCCAAAACCGACGCCTGAAGCATTCTCATGGTAAACGGCGGTTTAATGGCAAAATCGCCGCAAACGGCTTTTTAACGGGCCATTAACCATAAGCCCGGCAAAGTCTGCCCAGTGTCCAACTCGGGAACTGGGGACGCCGCCGATGCCGATCACCGACATTCCGCTTCTCGCCATGCTCCGCGAGCGCATGCAGTGGCAGCAGGCGCGCCAGCAGGTGCTCGCCGAGAACGTCGCCAATGCCGACACCCCGAACTACCAGGCCAAGGACCTCGCGCCGCTGGATTTTTCCAACGAATTGTCGGTCGCTTCGGTGGCGCTCGATCGCACCAACCCAAACCATATCGCCGCGGCTTCCGGCGGCTCGCAATTCGCCACCGACGAAAGTGCCCGCTACGAGATCCGGCCGCGCGGCAATTCGGTGAGCCACGAAGACGAGATGATGAAAGTGGCATCGAACCAGATGGATTACGAGGCGGCGACGGAGCTCTACACGCACAGTCTCAATCTGATCAAGCTCGCGGTCAAAGAGTGACGCGAGCGCCGAAGCTTCATAGCGGATAGCCTGCGTCGGATTTCACATGAGCATGGACTTCATGAAATCGCTCACCATCGCCGCCTCCGGATTGCGGGCGCAGATGGGGCGCATGCGCATCATTTCCGAGAACATCGCCAACGCCGACTCGGTGGCGCAGACGCCGGGCGGCGATCCGTATCGGCGAAGAATTGCGACCTTCGTTTCCGAACTCGACCGTTCGCTCGGCGCCAACGTGGTCAAGCTCGGTTCGGTGCAAACCGACAATTCCGATTTTCAGGTCAAGCACGAGCCCGGCAATCCGGCCGCCAATGCCCAGGGCGACGTCAAATATCCGAATGTGAATACGCTCGTCGAACTGACGGATCTGCGCGATGCGCAGCGATCCTATGAGGCCAATCTCAACATCGTCACCGCTACGCGTAAAATGCTCCAACTCACCATTGACATGCTGAAGGCTTGATCATGGCGACACCGACCATTGCCGCTAATGCCTATGCCGCGCTCGCGCGAATGCGCGACGATACCGCAAACATCGCCGGCGGCCTCGGCAAGGCACAAGATTCGGGTCCGAATTTCGGCTCGATCCTAAAAGACGTGGTCGACGCCGTCTCCGCGGCGGCGCAAAAATCGGACGTTCAGGCGCAGGCCGTCGCCGCCGGCAAAGCCAACATGGTCGACGTCGTTACCGCGGTCGCCGAGACCGAAACCGCATTCCAGACGCTGGTCTCGGTGCGCGACAAGGTGATTGCGGCCTATGAGGACGTTTTGAAGATGCCGATCTAAAAAAACCATTGCCCGCTTACCGAAAAGAAGAAGAATGGAGTTCAGATGACGGGTCCGGAAGTTTTGGACGTCTCGCGCGATGCAATCGTGACGCTGTTGATCGTCGCCTCGCCGCTGATGTTGGTGGGACTGGTCGTCGGCGTCGCCATCTCGCTCCTTCAGGCGCTCACGCAAATCCAGGAATCGACGCTGGTCTTTGTGCCGAAAATCCTCGCGATCTTCGTCGCGCTCCTGGTCGCGCTGCCGTTCATGGCCGATGCGATGCACTCAAACTTTTTGCGCATCGCAGCGCATATCACCGGCGGCTGAGCGAGCGCCGGCGTGACGATCGACATTTCCAATCTGCCGGCGCTCGGCGCAGCATTTTTGCTGGTCTTTGCCCGTACCGGAACCATGGTCATGCTGCTGCCGGGACTGGGCGAGCAGGGCCTCTCGTCCAGGCTCCGTCTCACCATCGCGGTAATGCTCGCCGCCGTGCTGCTGCCGCTGCATCGCAATGACTATCACATCGATCCCGGCGCGCTCGCGCCGGCGGTCGTGATGCTGGTCGAGGAGATCATCGTCGGCGCCGTGCTCGGGCTGACCGCGCGGCTGACCATCTCCGCGCTCGAGGTCGCGGGCTCGGTCATCGCCCAGCAGCTCGGCTTGGGCTTCGTCACCACGGTCGATCCGAGCCAGGCCGAGCAGGGCGTTATCCTCGGCACGTTCCTGACCATGCTCGGAGTGACGCTGTTCTTCGCCACCGACATGCATTACCTCGTCATCGCGGCGCTGAACGACAGCTACACCCTGTTCGCGCCAGGCGAGGTGCCAGCCACCGGCGACGTCGCGGCGCTGATGACCAAAACCGTATCCGGTGCGTTTCGCATCGGTATTCAGCTTTCGGCGCCGTTCCTGGCATTCGGGCTTCTGTTCAATCTTGGGCTCGGCGTGCTGTCGCGGCTGATGCCGCAGATGCAGGTGTTCTTCATTGCGCTGCCGCTGTCGATCTTGATCGGGTTTCTGTTCCTGATCTTGGTGCTCGGCTCGATGATGGGCTTATTTCTCGATTACGCCGGCGGCGTGCTGCACCAGCTCGCCCCGCACGCTTAAGCGACAGCGATGGCCGACGAACGCGACGACACCGAACATACAGAAGACCCGACGCAGCGCCGGCTCGAGGAAGCCATCAAGCGCGGCGACGTGGTCAAAAGCGTCGAAGTCGGCACCTGGTTCACCCTCGGCGGCGGCACTCTGATGCTGATGGTGTTCGCAGGTCCGATGGCGGCGAGCCTCGAAACGACGTTCCGCGGCCTGCTCGCGCATGCCGATGCCATCCCGGCCGACGGACCGGCGCTCGTGGGTCTCGTCAAGGCGCTGGCGACGCATGTGCTTGCGGCGCTCGCCATACCGGTCCTTGTTCTTGCGCTCGCAGCATTGATCGGCAACGTGATCCAGCATCGCATCTTGTTCTCGGTCGAGCCGGTGATGCCGCAGCTGTCGAGAATTTCGCCGGCGGCGGGTTTGCGCCGTATGTTTTCCAAACAGGCTCTCGCCAATTTCGCCAAAGGGCTGGCCAAGCTCGCGCTGTTCGGGACGGTGATCGGTGCGCTGTTATGGCCGCAACGCCAGCGCATCATCGGTTTGATCGCCGTCGATCCGGCGATCATCCTGCCGTTCACCCGTGCGCTGGCGCTGAAAATGCTGGGCACGGTGGTGGCGATCCTCGCCGTCGTCGCGGCGGCGGACTATCTGTTTCAGTACCGGCAATGGTACGAGCGGCAAAAAATGTCGGTGCGGGAGATGAAGGAGGAGTTCCGCCAGACCGAGGGCGATCCCGCCATCAAAGGCAAAATCCGCCAGTTGCGCGCCTCGCGCGCGCGCAAGCGCATGATGGCCGCGGTGCCGAAGGCCTCGGTCGTCATCACCAACCCGACCCACTTTGCCGTCGCGCTGCAATACGAACGGGGGATGAATGCGCCGCTCTGCGTCGCCAAGGGCGCCGATTTGATCGCCCGCAAGATTCGCGAGGTGGCGGAAGCCCATGACATTCCGGTGATCGAAAATCCGCCCTTGGCCCGGGCGTTGCACGCAACCGTCGAGATCGACCAGGAAATTCCGCAGGAGCACTACCGCGCGGTGGCCGAAATCATTGGCTATGTCATGCGGCTGCGCCGTACCGTTCTAAGACCAGGCTAATTGTGTACCCTTTTCCAATTCCTCTTGCGCGATTCGTTCGCGCAAGGCAGTGAAAGCGGGGCATGACGAAGCAGGCCAAGATCGAGCGGGCCGCGACCGAGCAGCTCATGACTGCGCCCAAAACTACGCCCGAGACTACGCCCGAGACTACGCCCGAGACTAGGCCTATGACCGCGCCGGCCGCCGGCAACTCGTCAAGCGGCGCAATGACCTTTGCCGCGGCATCGGGCGGGGCCGGGATGCGCCTTTCGGTCGATCGCAGCGCCGCCGCCGGCCGCGGCGGCAGCATTTTTCTCGTGCTTCTGGTCGCTGCCATGCTGGTCGCCGCCGCAACCGGCATTGTGCTGGTCGGCGGCAGCAATGCCGAGCCTTACATCCTGGCGTTCCTCGCGGTGCTTGCCACCGTCGGCGTCTTTTCGCTGTTCGCGCTCGCCTGCGGCATTATCCGGGTTTCCGGCGGCGCGACCGCTCAGCCGCTGGTCAAGGCGATTGTCGACGGCGCCTCCGAAGGCACCGTCGTCACCGACCACGACGGCCGCGTCATCTATGCCAATGCCGCCTATCTCGATCTGATCGATGCCGCGGACTCAAACGACATGCGGCCGGTCGAGCGCGCTTTCATCGGCGACGCCGATGCGTCCGAGGCGATTTATCGGCTGCTCAAAGCCGCAAGAGAAGGCAAGCGCCTTGAGGAAGAGGTGCGCATCGCCGGGCCGAAAGGGCGGCCGGCGCGTTGGCTGCGCTTCAAAATCCGGCCGCTCGGCGCCAGCCGGCGGGAGGCGCGGCTTACGGCCTGGTCGCTCGCCGACGTCACGGCCGAGCGCGACCGACAGGAGAACGTGTTTCAAGTGCTGCAGCATTCGATCGATTATCTCGATCATGCGCCGGCCGGGTTTTTCTCGGTCGATGACAAGGGCGATATTGTCTATCTCAATGCGACGCTCGCCAATTGGCTCGATCAGGATCTGGCGCAGGTCGGCTCCGGCGGGCTGAAGCTTGCCGACCTGGTCGCCGGCGACGGGGCGGCGCTGTTGACGACGTTGCGCGGCGCGCCGGGCGAGGTCAAAACCGAGGTGCTCGATCTCGATCTGCGGACCCGTTCTGGCCGCACGCTGCCGGTGCGGGTGTTCCACAAGCTCGCCTACGGCTCCGACGGCACGCCCGGCGCTTCGCGGACGCTGGTGCTCAATCGCGCCCGCGACGACGGCACCGATCCGCAGCGCGCCGCGGAAATCCGCTTCATGCGGTTTTTCCACCGCACACCCATGGCGATCGCGACCATCGACAGGAACGGCGGCGTGGTGCGCACCAATCCGCTGTTCGCAAAACTGTTCCACGGCGTGCGCGGCGAGGAGGGCGAGAACCGCTCCATCCTTGCAATCGTCGCCGCGAGCGATCGCGAGGCGTTGGCCGCCGCCATCGCGCAGGCGGCGCTCGGCCAGGGCGACATTGCGCCGGTCGATGCCACGCTCGCCGTCGACCGCGAACGGTTCGGCCGCTTTTATGTGACCGCGGTCGAAGAGGAGGAGCGCGACCAGGAAGCGGCCATCGTCTACGCGCTCGAAACCACGGCGCAGCGCGAGCTCGAGAACAAAGTCACCCAGCAGCAGAAGATGGAGCTTGTCGGCCAGCTTGCCGGCGGCATCGCCCACGACTTCAACAACGTGCTCTCCGCCATCATGATGGCGACCGACTTTCTACTGAATGCACACAAGCCGACCGACCCGTCGTTTGCCGACATCATGCAGATCAAGCAGAACGCCAACCGGGCGGCGAGCCTGGTGCGGCATTTGCTCGCCTTCTCGCGCAAACAGACGCTGCGTCCGCAGGTGCTCGATCTCGGCGAGGTGCTCAACGACCTCACCATGCTGCTGCGCCGGCTGATCGGCGAAAAGGTCACGCTCGAAGTGGTGCACGGACGCGACTTGTGGCCGGTCAAGGTCGATATTTCGCAATTCGAGCAGGTCATCGTGAACCTCGCGGTCAATGCCCGCGACGCCATGCCGAACGGCGGTAAGCTTCAGCTGCGCACGGCGAATATCACGGCGCGAGAAAGTCGGCGCTTCCACGCCAAGGGCATGCCGGCCGCTGATTACGTGCTGGTCGAAGTCACCGACACCGGGATGGGCATTCCAGCCAAGATCGTCGACAAGATTTTCGAGCCGTTTTTCTCGACCAAGGAGGTGGGCAAAGGCACCGGGCTTGGTCTGTCGACGGTCTACGGCATCATCAAGCAGACCGGCGGCTTCGTCTACGTGGACTCCGCCGAGAACAATGGCGCCACCTTCCGGATTTTCCTGCCGCGTCACGTTGCGACGGCGCAAGAGATTGCCGCCGAGCGCTCGGAAGAGGCCGAGTCTTCGGCGGCCGCGCAGGACAAACGCGCCGGCAGCGCCGATCTCACCGGCGAGGGCACGATCTTGCTCGTCGAGGACGAGGAGGGGCTCCGCCAGCTCAATGCCCGCGGGCTCGCTTCGCGCGGCTATACCGTGCTGGAGGCCGCCAACGGCGTCGAAGCCATCGAGGTCTTGGAACGACACGGCGGCAAGGTCGATCTCGTGGTGTCCGACGTGGTGATGCCGGAGATGGACGGGCCGACGCTGCTGCGGGAACTGCGCCGCCGCGATCCCACCCTGAAGATCATCTTTGTCTCCGGCTATGCCGAAGACGCGTTCCAGAAACATCTGCCCGCGGACGGCCAATTTGCCTTTCTGGCCAAACCTTTCACCCTCAAACAGCTCGTCAATGAGGTGAAAGACACGCTCGCGGCGTAACCGCGCGGCGCGCTGGCGGCTGCTTTGCCGGAACCTATGCTCATTTGACGGTGCTGTGGTGCGACATCGGCGCGTGCGACGCTTTGCGACAGGCCGCCGCCGTGCGCCGCGGGCATAGATAGACGCGAGCGCAAGCGCGGCGTCGTCGTCCCGCGGCGCAGCAAGGGGCCGTCCGCGGTGCACCGATCGGTCGGAACTCACGCTATTATGCCGGCGCGATGGCTGTCATCGCTTGCCACGCTGCTGGCGCTGACCTTGGGTCTCATGCTTTCGGCCGAGGATGCGGACGCGCGTCTTGGCGATATCTTCAGCTTCGCCGGCGCGAGCGCGACCGGGTTGCCTGTCATTGACAACATCATCGCATTCGACACTTCACAGCGACCTGCAGCCGCGCAACCGACCCATCCCGGAGGTTCGCTTGGCGGCTTGTTCAAGCGCGGCGACCTGATTGGCGGCTTCGCCGCGGGCTTGCTCGGTTCCGGCCTGGTCGGTGTTCTGTTCGGTCACGGCGCGGTGGGCGAATTGAGCGGGGTAGCTTCCGTACTCGGGCTGATGTTCCAACTCGCGCTCATCGCGATGCTGGCGCGGCTGATCTGGACCTGGTGGCACGACGACAAGGCGGACGCTTTAGCCGACCTGTCGCCGCGGCAATTGGCCGACGCCTATGGGCGGCCGCGCAACGACGGGCCGCCGACAATCGATCCAAACGCCGGCACCGACGTAAGCCTCGACGCGGCGGACGGCGACGCCCCTACCGCGATGAAGCAACCGCACGGCTGATACAGCCTTGCTGCTATTGCGGCGATGGCCCGTCGTGGCACGACTGGGGTGCCGATTGATGGGGCAGCAAGTTCGGCACGTCGCATTTCGAGCAGGCGGACAGTGCGACACCGCAGCCAAGTATGGCGATAAGCACGACGACAGGCCGCGTCCGGCGTTTGGGCGCAGTGCGCACGATATCGGATACAGCGCTCGTCATAAGCCGCCTTGCTTATACAATGCTAAGCCGTGCACCGACAAAACATCGTTAATCGATGCAGCAAGTCCGCCGCAGCACGCTCAGCTTTAAGGGTGCACGTCTTCGGTGAACCAGTCGGTCGGCAGATCGTGCCCGGCGCCGCTTTCCTTTGCCTTGCGGTAGAGCAGCGCGCCTGCCGCGGCGAATTGATAGCCGAGACCGAGATTGTTGATGAAGCAAGTGACATCGTGGTCGGACTTGCGGCCCGCAACACGGCCGGTAATCAGCTCCGGCAAGGTCGGCAGCTTGTCGAAGTCGATGTCGCCGCTCGCCTCCCAGCCGCGGCCGTCGGCTTTTTCCGGCACGACGAGGTCTTTGGTGATTGCATGGATCGGGCGCGCATCGTTGACGTGGATCACGACGCGCTCGCAGCGTTTGATCGCCTTCGCGTCAAGTTCCGGCCGCTTGATCGAACTCAGATGCATCCCCGGCTCTATCCAGTGCTCGAAGAAGATCGGATCGAGGGTGTTGGTGGCGCAGATGACGATCTCGGCGCCCCCGATCGCCTCCTCGGGTGTATCGACCGGCACCACCGGGATGCCGAGCGCTTCGCTCATCTGCTGCGAAAATGCCGTGCGATTTTCGGGGTTTGGACTGAAGCAACGAATCGTCTCGATCGGGCGTACTGCGCAAGCCGCCATGAGTTGCGCGCCGGCCTGCCAGCCGGAGCCGAGAATTCCCACCGTCTTTGCGCTCTTGCGCGCCAGATATTGGGCGCCGAGGCCATTGGCGGCGCCCACCCGCAGGCGTTGCATCACCCCGTCGGGGAAAATCGCGAGCGGCTCGCCGTTCTCCGTCGAGAACAGCAGCACAAGGCCCACATAGCGGCCGCCCGGCGCGGCCGGCACCTTTTCGCGCCGCATGGCGTTGCCCCGTTTCGGCCAGGTGACGATATCCGAATTGATCCGCACCGCGCCGACGCCGAGTTTTGGAATGACGCCGTCCATCGATTTGAGGCTGTAGAGCGCATCCTCGCGCACGGTCGGCGTTAGGCAATCGGAGCGCGTGCGCGAGACGCCGCGACCTTCGGCGAGCTCTACGTAGGCCTCTTCCAGCACGTCGATGCATTCCCGCATCGTGATGAGCTTGGTGACGTCGTCGTTGGACAGGATCAGGGTCATGATAAGGATCAAGTCATGGGTGTGGCGTGCTTACGATCGATGCAGGGTCGTCCGCTGCATCATAGGCCGGCGAGCTGAATAGAAACATGGAGCGATGCCGAATTCAACAAAGCAGCCGTCATAATGTCTCCGGTTACAATGTGCGGAGCCGACGCCCGGCGTTTCCCCCAAGGACGCGCCGGCAGAGGCGCGATTTGCCGGAGTATGGCGGCGGAATTTGCATTATCTTACTGGCAGCCGGCCGGCTGGACGCTCCGCCGATCAGGCCGGCCGTAACTGGAGAGGGAGAGTAAGAAAATGGATATTCAAGTTTGCGGCTCCGTGCCGTCGCGGCGCGGCCCGCCCGACAGTTTCACCGGCGTGGTCTGGCAGGAACCGATCGTCGAGGCGCCGGCGCCGGCGCGCGTGCGTTCCGGCCTGGTGCGCTTCGAGCCCGGGGCACGGACCCATTGGCACACCCATCCGCTCGGCCAGACGCTCTTTGTCGTCTCCGGCGCCGGCCGGGTGCAGACCTGGGGCGGCAAAGTGCGCGACATCAAAGGCGGCGACGTCGTGTGGATTCCGCCGAACGAAAAGCATTGGCACGGCGCGTCGCCGACGACCAACATGGTTCACGTCGCCATGCAGGAGGCGCTCGACGGCAAGCATGTCACCTGGATGGAGCCGGTGACCGACGAGCAATACAAGGCGGTGCCGTAGTCCGATGCGCTATCAATTCTATTATTGGCCGACCATCCAGGGCCGCGGCGAATTCGTCCGGCTCGCGCTGGAGGAGGCGGGCGCCGATTACGTCGATGTGGCGCGGGCGGGCAAACGCGGCATGGCGGCAATGATGAAGCTCCTCGACGGCAAAGGCGTGGCACATCCGCCCTATGCGCCGCCGTTTCTCAAAGCCGGTAAATTCGTGATCGCGCAGACCGCGGAAATCCTGTTCTTCCTCGGTCCGCGCCTAAAACTTGCGCCGGGCGACGAGGCCGGCCGGCTGTGGGCGCACCAGTTGCAGCTCACCATCGCCGATCTCGTCGTGCGCATTCACGATACGCACCACCCGGTGTCGGGCTGGCTTTATTTCGAGGAGCAGCGGCCGGCGGCGCGGCGGCGCACCAAAGACTTCTGGCGCTATCAGGTGCCGAAAATGCTCGGCTATTTCGAGCGCGTGTTGAAGAAGAATGGCGGCAAATACACGGTGGGCCGCCGCCTGACCTATGTCGACTTGTCGTTATTCCAGATCGTCGAAGGGTTGCGCTACGCCTTCCCGAAGCGGATGAAGCGGTTCGAGAAGAAAATACCGGGGCTCGTCGCGCTGCACGAAGGCGTGGCGAAACGCCCGCGCATCAAAGCCTATCTCGCCTCCAAGCGCCGCATTCCGTTCAGTCAGTGGGGCATCTACCGCTATTTCAAGGAGCTGGACGCGTAACGCCTGGTTGGCCGCGGTTTCAGCAATGGCAATATCGAAACGGTCAGGGTAAGTAGAGGCGGGCAAGCGGGGAAGACTATGTCGGGCTATCTGCAAAACTTCGATCTCACCAATGAATTCAACATTCTGCGCCTGATTTGCGGGCTGTTCTTCATTCCGCATATCTACGCGAAATTTTTTGTGCCGGAGGCGCTCGGGTTCTTTGTCGCGGCAAAATTCAATCCGCCGGCACGATGGATGTACGCCGCCTGCGTCATCGAAATCTGCCTCGCGACCGGACTGATCTTCGCGATCCTTCCCATGTATGCCGGCGCGATCGCCGGCCTCCATCTTCTGGTTGCGGCCGGCGCAGTTTGGAAGGTGACCAAGGGCAAGTGGCTGTGGAACATCGGCGGCTACGAATATTGCTTGTTTTGGGCGATCTGCTGCCTGGTCGTGGCCATGCACTACTATCACGCGGGCTGATGGCAGCCGTCGCCGGCCCGAGGAGGAGTTGCGCAGATGATCAAGGCGGCCATCGTCGGGCTGGGCTGGTGGGGCAAGACCCTTGTCGAATCGGCCGAGAACAGCGACGCGATCCGCTTCGTCGCCGGAGCGACCCGCACGGTGATGCCGGAAACCGAAGCCTTTGCCAAAAAATACGGCTTTCGGCTCGCTCCGAATTACGACGCGGTGCTTGCCGATCCGAACGTCGATGCCGTGGTTTTGGCTACGCCGCATTCGCTGCATGGCGCGCAGGTTGTCGGCGCGGCGAAAGCCGGCAAGCACGTCTTTTGCGAAAAACCGTTCACGCTGACCAAGCGCGAAGCGGAAGACGCGGTGGCCGCCGTTAAGAAGGCGGGTGTCACGCTGGGTCTGGGCTACAATCGCCGCCTGCACCCGGAAATGATCAAGCTGCGCGAGATGATCCGCACGGGCGAGCTCGGCACAATCTTGCACGTCGAAGCGACGATGACCTTTCCCAATGTGCTGTTCATCAATCCGAGCCATTGGCGTGCCGACAAGCATGAGACCCCGTGCGGCGGCTTGATGCCGATGGGCGTCCATGCGGTGGACGGCATGATCGATCTGTGCGGGCCGATCGATCATGTCTTTGCCCAAAGTTTTCGGCGCGCCGCGGCCATCGATGCCGACGACACGACCTCGATCCTATTCCGCATGAAGGCGGGCATGTCGGGCTATCTCGGCACCATGACGACGACCGGGCCGGGCTTTTCCTTCCAGGTGTTCGGCTCAAAGGGCTGGCTGCGGCTCGAAGGCGTGACCCACGTCGCCGGTGCGTCCTCCGAAGAGCGCCGCACAAAATTGTTCGGCACCTGCAAATTCCAGCCGGCCAAGGGCGAAGCCAAGACCTGGCAGGCGGCGAGTATGGATATTTCGCGCGCCGCGCTCGAAGCCTTCGCTTTAGCGGCCGAGGGCGGGCCGGCCTATCCTATTCCCTACGATCAGATGATCCACGGCGTCGCGGTGACCGAAGCCATCGTGCGCGCCGCGGCATCGGAGAAAGTCGAGAAGGTACAGTGACGGAATCAGCACGTTCCCCGGACGCGGTGCAGCGCGCAAGCGGTGCACCGCTGATCCGGGGTCTTAACATGCTCGGCGCTTCGATCCGCTGAGCTCGCGACGATCCCGGGTCTGCAGCGCACCACTTCGTGCTGCGCCGCGCCCGGGAAAGGCGCAGAAAAAGACAGGACACTCAACATGGATCTCGGTAACGGCCTCGGCCATTTGACCTATTCGACGCTGGTGCATCCGGCCGACAACTGGGAACAGCTTTACAATTCGCTCATCACCTATCTGCCGAAGGTGAAGGCGCGGATCGCCGGCAACAAAGCGTTCGGCGTCTGCATCCGGCTGTCGGCAAGCTCTGCGGAAACGCTTGCCAACAGCCCGGCCGAGCGCGCCAAGCTGAAGAAATTTCTCGATGACAACGACATGTACATCTACACCGCCAATGCCTTCGTTTACGGGCATTTCAAGGGCGACAAGGTGAAGGAACAGGTCTATGAGCCGGATTGGCGCGGCGAGGAACGCACCCAATACACGATCAATGTCGCCGACGTGCTCGCCGACGTCTGCCCGGCCGGAATCGCGCCGTCGATCCAGAGTGCGCCGCTCGGCTTCAAGCCGCGGGTGACCGGCAAAGACGTGATCGCGAGCTATACCGAGCACGTGCTGCGCGTGGTCGCACATCTCATCGCGCTGGAATCGAAGACCGGCCGCAGCGTGCAGCTAGCGCTCGAACCGGAGCCGTATTGCTTTCTCGAAACCACCGACGAGACGGTGGCCTATTTCCGCGATCATCTCTATTGCGGCGCGGCGGTCGAGAAGCTGGCCAAGCTTGCGCATGTGCCGATCTCCGAGGCGAACGAAGCGCTGCGCCGCCACGTCGGCATCGTCTACGATATCTGCCATCAGGCGGTCGAATACGAGAATATTTCCGAATCTTTGCAGAAGCTCGTCGACGGCGGCGTTCCGATCTTCAAGTTTCAGGAAGCTGCCGCGCTGCATATTCCAGAAGTGACGCAAGGCGTCGTCGATACGCTCAAGCGCTACGCCAAGACGATTTATCTGACGCAGACGATCCAGAAGAAGGACGGCAAGCTGACGAAGTTCCTCAACGTGGACGATGCCATTGTCGCCTTCGAAAAGGATCCGGGGCCGCGGGAATGGCGCACGCATATCCACGTGCCGGTCTTCCTCGACGATCTCGGCCAGTTCCGCACCACGCGCTTTGCCATCGAAGACGGCTTGCGTTTCCATAAAGCAAAGCCGCTGTCGCGCCATCTCGAAGTCGAGACCTATACCTGGGACGTGCTGCCGGACAACCTCAAGAAGGGCGACATCGTCGATAATGTCTGCCGCGAGCTCGAATGGGTGCGCGGGCAATTGGTTTGACGGATTTTGCCGGGAGATTTCAATGAAACTCGGATTTATCGGGCTTGGCCGCATGGGCACGGCCATGGCGCGCCGCTTGATCGACGGCGGTCACGACGTCGCCGTTTACAATCGTACCGCCGCGAAACTTAAAGCCCTCATCGATGCGGGCGCCAAGCCGATGGCTTCGATCCAAGCGGTGGCCACCTACGGCGAAGCGGTTTTCACCATGCTGGCCGACGACGCCGCCGTGCTGGAGGTGGTCGGCAAGTCCGGCGGGCTGTTGCAGTCGCTGCCGCAGGGCGGCATTCACATTTGCGCCGGCACCCACAGCGTCGCGGCAATTCAAAATCTCAAGAAGCTGCACGCCGATGCCGGGCAGGTTCTCCTCGCCACACCCATGCTGGGACGGCCGGAGTTGGTCGCGTCGGGTCAGGCCGGCATGCTGGTCGCGGGCGACAAGGACGCGGTCGCACGCTGCCGTCCACTGTTCGACGCCATCCCGCGCCGCACCTTCGAGGCCGGTCCCGATCCGGTCGCGGCCGCGGCGATCAAGATCGCCAATAATTTCGTGCTCGGCTGCGCCATCGAGGCGATGGGCGAGGGCTTTGCGCTCACGCGCAAATATGATGTCGTGCCCGATGTTTTCCTCGACGTCATGACCGACGGCCTGTTTGCCTGCTCGGCCTACAAGATCTACGGCAAGCTCATCGCCGAGGAGCGCTATCTTCCGGCCGGCCAGCGCGCCATTTTGGGACTGAAGGACGCCAATCTCGCGCTCGAGGCCGGCGGCGCTGTCGGCGTACCGTTACCGTCCGGAAATGTCTGGCGGGATCGACTGGTCGGCGCGGTGGCGCATGGCGAAGCCGAACACGACTGGGCGGTGATGGCGAAGGACCAGGCGCGGGCGAGCGGGTTGAGCTAAGCTTTTCCCTTTTCGATCGAGCGCGCCGATCCGGGCGGTCTATTTTTTCCCCGCTGGACGACTTCGGTGTTGCCCATGATCTCCGCCGCATCGGCTTCCAGCGCGTGGCCCAGGCTGTCGAGCTTATCGGCGTTCACGTCCAGTTTATCCGCATTGCTGTCTTGCTCGGCTGCAATCTCATGTTGTTGATCGGCATTTTCGTGCTGTATTGCGGCGCTCTCGTGTTGCTTATCCGCCAGATCTTGCTGAACCTTTGCGAGCTCGAAGCAGTCGCCTGCCTTTTCCAAAAGAGTCTCGGCCGATTTCTTCAAAACCATTTTTTCAATTTGCATTTTTGTGACGCTTGTTAGCTTTTGTCACGAGGGCATGTACTCAAAGCAGCGCCGCGAGAGGTGCACGATTGCGGGTTGACCATGACCTGTAATTAAGGACGCTTGAGAAGCCGGATATAGGTAGAAATACTCAGCGAGCCGTTGATTTCCCGATCTTGGCTTTTTAAATGTGATGCCCAGCCGTGAGAATTTAGTTCAAACTGCAGAAGCTCCCGCGAGCTTCACTAAGCTCCGACCGTTCCAGTGCCGATAACGCCGATTTTCATGGTGCTTCTACCCAAGTGTGGAAGCAGCGTTCCATTTACCGGCGTTCGCGCCCTGCTATGGTAGGGACACCGCCCAAAGTTACCCACCCGACTTCCATAATATGCGTTCGGAATACGGCATGGATATATTGCGCGAGACCGATTTCGACTTTCTCGGCCCAAAAACCACCGGAAAGGTTCGCGATATTTACGACCAGGGCGATACGCTTGTCCTGATTACGACCGACCGGCATTCGTCGTTCGATCGCATTATCGCGCATATTCCGTGGAAAGGGCAGGTCCTCAATCAGGTCGCGGCACACTGGTTCGAATTGACCAAGGACATCGTGCCGAACCATGTCTTGGCGGTGCCGGATCCGAACGTGACGATCGCGCGGAAATGCAAAATGCTGCCGATCGAGGCGGTGGTGCGCGGTTATCTGACCGGCGTCACCGACACCGCGATCTGGACCCGATACGGCCAAGGTCAGCGCGATTTCGGCGGGCTTAGGCTCTCCGACGCTATGCGCAAGAACCAGAAATTGCCGCAGCCGATCTTCGATCCGACGACGAAGGAGGCCGCGCACGACCGTATCCTTTCGCCGGAGCAGATGGTCGCCGAGGGTTTTGTCAGCAAGGACCTCTTCGCCCGCATCAGGGAGACCGCGCTAAAATTGTTTGCGCGCGGACAGGATATCGCGGCGCAGCGCGGCCTGGCGCTGGTCGATACCAAATATGAATTCGGCCTCGACGGGCAGGGCGGGCTGGTCCTGATCGATGAAATTCATACGCCGGATTCATCGCGCTATTGGCAGCTCGATTCCTATGGGACGCGTTTTGCCGCCGGCGAAGAGCCGGACTATTTCGACAAGGAGTTTTTGCGGCTCTGGTTCAAACAACATTCCGACCCTTACGCCGATAAGGAACTGCCGGAGGCGCCGCGCGAGCTGGTCGAGGAACTTTCGCGCCGCTATATCCGCATGTACGAGCAGATCACCGGCGCAAGCTTTGCGCCGGGCGCGACGCCGACCCCGGCGCGCATCGAGCGAAACTTGCAGGCGTTCGCCATCTGAATAAGACGCTGCCGTCGCTGCCGATCTAACCCAGGGCCGTCGCGCCGGCCTGGCCAACCTGCTCGTCCTCGTGTGACTGCACGCCGGACACGCCGATGCCGCCGACGCATTCGTTGTCATGGGTCAGTGGCACGCCGCCCTGGATGAGAGTACCGGGAAAGTCGATAAACGCCGGCCGGGCCTTGACCATGTCCTCGAAAAACTTGCTCGGCCGCCCGGTCATGGCCGAGGTGCGCGCCTTGCCGATCGATACTTCGCCGGAAATCCGCGGCGCGCCGTCCAGGCGGGCAAAGCCGAGCAGAATGCCGCTGTCGTCGACGACGGAGATTGCCACCGCCCAGTTGTTCTTGGCGGCCTCCGCCTCGCAGGCGGCGAGTATTTTCTTCACGTCGGCTGCGGTCAAAGTGTGCTTGGTGCGCATGAATGCTCCTGATGCGGCTGCGGATATCGGTCGGTCGCGACGAAGTTTCGTAGGGTGGGCATGATGGCGCGCTGCACTATCGTCGCGGCGTGGGCAAAATCGTCTGCGCGCCTTGCCCACGCGGAAGGGCGGAGCAGACGATTTTGTCCACCCTACAGACTTCACTTCAGCGAAAAACGGATCGGCACGGTGAGATCGAGCTTGGCTTCGGTCATGGTCGGCGGAAACGGCGGCAGCGGCTGGGCGCGCTCGATCATCGACATGACCTCGTCGTCGAGCGCGGGATAGCCGGAACTGTGCAGCACATGGCGCTCCAGCACGTGGCCGGCGCGATCGACGCTAAAGCTCAACAGCACCACGCCTTCCTCGCCGCGCGACTGCGCGTCGCTCGGGTAGCGCTTGTATTGTTCGAGATGCCGCACCAGGCTCGTCTGCCACGCCGGCGCGATATGCGGGGCGCCGCCTTTGGTGCGCGCCGGCATGGCCGGAGTCGGCGGCTTCTGCTCCTCGACTTTTTGCGGCGGCGGCGGCTCCGGCGGGGCGATCACGGCCTGCGGCTCGGGGGGCGGGGGCGGCGGCAGCTTTTCGATCTCTTGCGGCGGTTGCTCGGGGACCGGCGCAACTTCGGGCTGATCGACGGTGTCGTCGGTCGGCGAAAAATCCACCGCGACCGGCGAGGAATCGTCGCCGATTTCGTCCGGCCGGTGGATGTAGACATAGGCGGCGATGGCCGCGAGGTGGACGCTGAGCACAACAACGGCGGCAATGGCCCAGCGCCGCAGATCGCGCGGGTCGTCGTCGTCGAACCAGGTGAGCGCAGAGACGGTCATTTCGCCTCACGCGTTTCCATTCCGACCAAGGCGATTTTGAGATAACCCGCATCGCGCAAAGCGTTCATCAATTCCATGACGTCGCCATAGGGCACCGCGCGGTCGCCGCGCAGGAAGATACGCTCCTCCTTGTTGCCCCCCGTTGCAGTCGCGAGCACGCCGGGTAGCGCATCGCGGGGCACCGGATTGTCGCCCACCGCCAGCGTGCCGTCGGCTTTGAGCGTGATGTAAACCGGCTTCGGCGGCCGCTGCTGCTGCGGCGCGGTGGAGGAGGGCAGATCGACCGCGACGTCGACCGTCGCCAGCGGCGCCGCCACCATGAAGATGATGAGCAGCACCAGCATCACGTCGATGAAAGGCACGACGTTGATGTCGTGCACCTCGGTGAGTTCGTCGGCGCCGTGATCGAGACGAATAGCCATTGGGCGTTACCTTGGGCTCACTCCGCGGCCTGCGATGTCGGCATCCTGGCGCGGTCGAGATCGCGGCTGACGAGCCGCATCACCTGCGCCGAGGCATCGCCGAGGAGTGCGCGGTAATGTGTGGTTTGGCGCGCCAGCACGTTGTAGATCATGACCGCCGGGATCGCGGCGACGAGGCCGAGCGCCGTGGCGAGCAGTGCTTGCGCGATCCCGGGCGCCACCACCGCGAGATTGGTGGTGTGAGCGTTCGAAATGCCGATAAAGCTGTTCATAATGCCCCATACCGTGCCGAACAGGCCGACGAACGGCGCCGTCGAGCCGATGGTGGCAAGCACGCCGGTGCCGCGGGAGATTTTACGGCTGACCGCCATTTCGATGCGCTCGAGTTGCCAGGCGATCCGCTCTTTGAGCCCGTCGGCGCGCAGATTGGCGGAAAGCCGGATTTCCTGACCGGCTGCCTGCATGAGGAGCGACACCGGGCTAGTGCCGTCGCGTAACTGCTCGTGCGCTTGGGCGAGCGTCGCTGCAGAGTTGAGGACGCGCAGGTTTTGACGCACTTCGTTTCGCGCGGTGCGCAATTCGAGCGTCTTGGCGACCCAGACCGTCCACGTCACCAGCGAAGCGAGGGCGAGTCCGATCAGGACGATTTTCACGAGAAGATCGGCATCCTCGAACATGCCCCAAGGCGAGAGATCTTGCGGCAACTGTGCGCTGCTGATCGAAGGTTCGCCCGGCGGCGGTTCGCCGGCGGCCGGCGCCATCACGCTCGGTGGCGCGGGCGTCGCTGCCGGCGACGCAGGTGCGGCCGGCGCACTACTCATCGTTGATGCGGCTGGAGCGGCGGCGGACGGCGCGCTTGGCGTTGCCGGCAACGCAGGTGCGGTTGGCGCAGGGGGGGCGGCGACTGGAGCGGCGGCGGCGGCAGGGACGGCCGGAGCCGGTGCGGCTATCGGAGCGGGCATCGCGGCAGGGGCGGAATTCCCTTGTGCGAGGGCTGAAGGCGCCAGCGGCATCGCGAGCAGGAGCGCGGCAGTGGCCGCGGCCGCAACGATCGCGAAGGCGCGGATCGGATTCAATCGCTGTGAGCGAACACTATCCTTCATCTCATGCGTTCCATTTTCGTTGGCGCGGCGAGTCCTCCGCGGTATTTCACGCTGTCGAGGAAATATGACGTTATAATGTAACATTATGGCAAGGGGGTCCAGCCGGCAGCATGGGTGCGAGGCGCCTTCATTTAGTTTGGAATAAAGAAAAACTATTGTCTTTTCAGTATCTTCCGCCACCGCACCGGGTGCGGTCAAGCGCTTACCGCAAACAGAGATGGAAGGCACTAAATTTTGGTCCCGAGACAGGATGTCGCCCCCCAGCTCGGCCGCCGCTAGCGCCGTCGCGTAACATCAGGCGCCGGCCGCCGTCCACGGCCGGGGCGTCGCACATTATTATGTCACGATCCGGGCGGGATGCTGACCGCGATTGACCCAAGTTTTCTCTACACCGGCTCGGCATCGATCAGCACAAACGCGACAACGGCCGGTTCTGCGGTGCGATTGCTCCAGGCATGGTTGGTGCCGCGCTGGATGAGGACGTCGCCCGGATTCAACAAAACTTCGCCCTCGTCCATCATGGCGTAAATCTCGCCTGCCAGTACGATGGCGTAATCGATCGTCGCGGTCTTGTGAAAGCCGGGATGGCGCGGATTATTGCGATCGGTGGCCGCGGCGCGTCCGGAATCGTCGGGCAGCGCGTGCTCGCGCGCGATTGCGGCGAGGCGCTCGGTGTCCGGCGGATATTCGATGACGCGGAACACCGAACCGTTCCGCGGCGGCGGCAGCCGGGGACCGCGGGCGATGGCGTCTTCATTGCCGCGATTGTCGGCGGGCGCGCCCGCGGTCTCCCACAGCTCGTGAGTGATGGCGCTGCCCTTGGTGCGGCTGAACACGTGCGGGGTCGGGCCGTCGATGACGAAGATCGATTTTCCGGCGACGTTATGACCGGTGACGACGCGGCGAATTTGTTTGGTCATTTTTGCACCTACCGTCCGCCCTGCATGCGTGCGAGCAACTCCGCGGTCGGATAGGAATCCGCCGGCAGGCCGTATTTGACCTGCATCGCCTTGACCGCCTGGCGGGTTTTCAGGCCGAGAAAGCCGTCGATCGTGCCGACATCGTAACCCGCATGGGCGAGCATCCCCTGCAGGGCTTTGATGTCGGCAAACGGCAGCGCCGGCGGCGCATTGCCGCGATGGAGCGGGGGTGCGCCGGCGATGCGGGTCGCGAGATAAGCCGCCGTCGTCGAATAAACCAGCGAATTGTTCCACTGCAGATAGACCTGAAAATTCGCATAGGCGAGGAAAGCGGGGCCGAGCCGTCCCATCGGCAGCAGCAACGAAGCCGGCAGGTTATCCGCCGGCAGCGGCCGGCCGTCGGCGAGCGTGACGCCATAGGCCGCCCATTTGGCGCGCGGCAGTTGGATATCGAGGTCGGCTTGGTTCCACGGCATGTTGGCGGGCACGCGCACTTCGGCAAGCCACGGCTCGCCGCGCTTCCAGCCGAGCCCGACCAGATAATTCGCCGTCGAGGCCAGCACGTCGGGCACGCTGCGCAGCAGATTGCGCTTGCCGTCGCCGTCATAGTCGACGCCGTATTTGTAATATTCGGACGGCATCATCTGGGTCTGGCCGAGCTCGCCGGCCCATGAGCCGATCATCTCGTCGGCGCGCAGATCGCCGCGCTGAATGAGGCGCAGCGCATCGAGGAGTTGGGGGCGAAAGCGATCGGCGCGCCGGCAATCGTATGCGAGCGAGACCAGCGACGGCAGCGATCGGTAATTGCCCATATTGGCGCCGAAATCGCTTTCCAACCCCCAGAAGGCGACGATCACCGGGGCGGGCACGCCATATTGCTGCTCGATCCGGGCAAAGATCGGCGCGTAGCTTTTGATCAGCGCCTGACCGCGCTGGATGCGGTAGGCGGCGGCCATGCGGTCGGAAAACTGTAGGAATGTTTGCATAAAAACGCGCTGGCCGCGGTCGATATTGACGATGCGCTGGTCGTAAGTGAGGTATGGCGCGGCGGCGGCGATCGCGGCTTGCGCGATGCCCTGCGCCACGGCCTCGCGCTCCAAATCGCCAAGCCATTGATTGAAAGGCCCGCCGCTGCGGCAGGGCGCGGCGGCGTTGGCGACGCCGGCCGCAAGCACCATCGCGATCACAACAGCGGCACGGATCATCGCGCGGCCGCGCCTTGCAAATACCAATTCAAAATCTCTTCGCCGGTCCAGTACACGACGCCGTCGAAGCGGCGCGTGTAGTCATAGATCGCTTCGAGATATTTGATGCGGTGCGGTTGGCCGCTGAGATAAGGATGGATGGCAAGCGCCAGGATTTTCGCGCGCTTTTCGCCTTCGGCGTAAAGCCGGTCGAATTGATCGACAGTGCGCTTGAACAGGTAATCGGCCTCGTGGTGGGCCACCGCCATCATCGGAATGTCGTTGAGCTCCATCGTATAGGGCAGCGTCACCAAAGGACCGCTCGTGGTGCGGATCGTCGTCGGTTCGTCGTCATAGACCCAATCGCCGATATATTTGATTCCTGCCGCCGCAAGGAGGTCGGGCGTTTCCAGTGTCTGCGTCAGGCCCGGACCGAGCCAGCCGACCGGCCGCTTGCCGCAAAAGCGCTCCACCACATCGAGCGAGCGCGCGATCATCGCTTTCTGATTGGGCTCCTGATGGATCGGCCCTTGCTGGTAGGAATGGCCCATGAATTCCCAAGCGTCGTTCTTGGCTTCCGCGGCGACGCGCGCGTAATCCTCGCAGACCCGCGCGTTGATGGCGAGCGTCGGCCGGATTTTCAGGCGCTTATAGAGATCGAAGAAGCGCCACACGCCGACCCGCATGCCGTATTCGTGCCAGCTCCAATTCGGCACGTCGGGAAGTTGGGTAACTCCGGTCGGCGGCGCCAGCACCTGGCGCGCCATCGGCTTGCCGATGTCCCAGACTTCGAGATTGACGATGGTCCAGAACGCGATGCGCGCCCCGCCCGGGAGTTTCAGCGGCGGCCGGTCGACGATCGCGGAGAAATCGGTTCTCTCGCGCGGCAGCATCGGTTTCGTTTTTTTCCTTCGGCGTTTCGTCATCCCCGGTCACTCATCTCTGTTTCCTCGACATCGATTCGCAGCTCTTGCTCGATCCCTGCAAGATGATGTCAAATGCCATAGCCGGAAACGGCGGCAAACCATATGTCGGCCCACCGATTTAGGACAACTTTGCTCGGATGTCGCTTGGTTTCGGTTGCGCGATCACAACCGCGTTAGGACACGTGAATTGGCATTGCAGTCGGCGGCGGATCGATCATCTATGGAACCAACCCGTCGGGGACTGATTATCTTGCCAGCCTTTGAATTCCCTAGTTAATCCCGCCTTTTGCGGACATTTATGATGCCAGGCTCCGCTCTTTCCAAGCGCGTTCGGCTTGCTGATCCGGCCCCTCCTGTCGCCGATGACGACGTCTGTCTTACCGAACGGCGGTCAGCCGATCCGCGGCAGAAATGGCTCGACGCCTTTCGTGCGGTGCGTGCCGAGACAGAACGCCGCGCCGCGCTGCTTTCACCGGAGGATCAGGTTGTCCAATCCATGCCCGATGCCAGTCCCACCAAGTGGCATCGCGCGCATGTGACGTGGTTCTTCGAGCAGTTTCTGCTGCGGCCCCATGTCAAAAGCTATCGCCCGTTCGACGAGCGCTTCGCCTATTTGTACAATTCCTATTACGTCTCCGCCGGACCGCGCGCGGCACGGCCGCAGCGCGGTCTCGTCACCCGGCCGAGCGCGGCGGAGGTCGCCGCCTACCGGGCGCATGTCGACGCGGCGGTGGCGGAGCTGATCGAAACCGCGGGCGATTTCGCCTCTCTTATTCCGATCATCGAGATCGGTTTGCATCACGAGCAGCAGCATCAGGAATTGTTGCTGACCGACATTTTGCACGCGTTCTCGCTCAATGAAACGAATCCGGCTTACGATCCGGATTGGCAATTCCCGCAAACGTATGACCGTGCCGGTTTGGCAGCGACGCTTTCGGGCCTGCAAACAATTGGGCATACCGGCGACGGCTTTTGCTTCGACAACGAACTGCCCTCCCATGACATCGTGCTGCGGCCGGTGCGGCTTGCGCCGCGACTGGTCACAAACCGGGAATGGCTCGATTTCATGGCCGACGGCGGTTACTCGACGCCGACGCTGTGGTTGTCGGACGGCTGGTCAACAGCCGAATCGCAAGGTTGGAACGCGCCGGGCTACTGGCGCAACATCGACGGCGCCTGGTTTTCGATGACGCTTGGCGGGTTGCGCTGCGTCGAACCGGCGCAGCCGGTTTGCCACGTCAGCTATTACGAAGCCGATGCCTTTGCCCGCTGGTCCGGAAAGGATCTGCCGACCGAAGGCGAGTGGGAAGTGGCGGCGCAACGCGGCGCCATTGCCGACGCCTTCGGCCTGGTTTGGCAATGGACCCGCAGCGCCTATTCGCCTTATCCCGGCTACCAGGCGGCGCCGGGCGCGCTCGGCGAATACAACGGTAAATTCATGGTCAATCAAATAGTATTGCGCGGCTCGTCGCTGGCGACGCCGGCCGGCCATTCGCGCTGGACTTATCGCAATTTCTTTTATCCGCCGGCGCGCTGGCAATTTTCCGGATTGCGGCTGGCCGAATACGAACACTGAGCAAACCCATGGCAAGCGCCAGTCAAACCGCGCTGCGCGCGGCGCCGTCCATCGAGACGGCCGATCCATTCGCCGCCGACGTAATCGCCGGGCTGACGGCGAAGCCGAAGCGGCTGCCGCCGAAATATTTTTACGATTCGGCCGGCTCCGCTTTGTTCGAGCGCATCACGCAGCTGCCGGAATATTATCCGACGCGCTGCGAGCTTGAGCTGTTGCGCGGCAATGCGCCGGCGATCGCGTCTTTGTTTCCGCAAAACTGCGCCTTGATCGAATTTGGAGCGGGTTCGAGCCGGAAAGCACGCATCCTGCTTGGCGCCGCGGCGACGGTGGAGGCCTATGTGCCGGTCGATATTTCCGGCGATTTTCTGCAGCAGGACGCGGCGCAGCTGCGGCGCGATTTTCCGCACCTTGCCGTGCATCCGGTGGTCGCCGACTTCACGCAAAGCTTCGAGATTCCGCCGGCGATCGCCATGCGGCCGCGGGTGGGGTTCTTCCCGGGCTCGACCATCGGCAATTTTGAGCCATATGAGGCGGCCAAATTTCTGCGCCATGCCGGCGCCATTCTTGGGCCCGGCGCGGTGCTGGTGATCGGCGTCGACTTGGTCAAAGATACGAATATCCTGTGTCCGGCCTACAACGATGCCGAAGGCGTGACGGCAAAATTCAATCTCAATCTCTTGGCGCGCATCAATCGCGAACTCGGCGCCGACTTCGATCTGACTAGGTTCGAGCATCATGCCTTCTACAATTGCGAGCAGAATCGGATCGAAATGCACCTCGCCAGCACCAAGCGGCAGAAGGTGAAAGTCCATGGCACGGCGATCGCCTTCCGCGCCGGCGAGACCATCCACACCGAGAACAGCTATAAGTACACACTCGCCGCGTTCGCGGCGCTGGCGCACGGCAGCGGCTGGTCGCCCGTGCAGGTTTGGAGCGACGGCCAATTCAGCGTGCAAGCATTCCGTCACGCCGATGGCGAATGACGGCGGACGGTCCTAGACTGCCGGTTTCAGTTGTCCCTTATCAAAGCTCCGTCGCCTGAACATGCCGATCTGCGAAGCCGATCCGTGGCGCCTGCAATATTTCGCGCATGTCGACACCGCCGCCAATATTCCGACGGAGGATAGCGACGCTTGGCAATGGTACCCGGCGCATCGCTTCGTCTACGACAAGTTGAAGCTGGCGCTGAGTCAGGCTCTCGCCGCCGCTCCGCACGGCGTGCCGCCGCCGCGCTACCCGGTCTTTTCCAAGCCGATCGTCAATCTCAAGGGCATGGGCGTCGGCAGCCGGGTGCTCCGATCGGAAGCCGATTACGTCCGGCACTACGCGCCCGGTCATTTCTGGATGACGCTGCTGCACGGCCGGCATGTCTCCTCCGACGTCGCCGTGGTCGAGGGCGAGCCGCGCTGGTGGCGGCATGTCACCGGCAAGCCGGCCGGCGAGGGCACCTTCGATTACTGGATCGTGCATGCCGAGCCGGACGCCGCAATCGAGGCGCGGTGCGGTGAATGGGTGCGGCAAAATCTTGCCGGCTATACCGGCATGCTCAATCTCGAAACCATCGGCGAAGCCATTATCGAGGCGCATTTGCGTTTTTCCGACCAATGGCCCGATCTCAATGGCCCGGGCTGGGTCGACGCCGTGGTCGGGCTCTACGAGCGGCGCGAGTGGGATTTTCTCGACGACGATCGCAGCGAAGGCTACAGCGTCGTGTTGTTCGGACCGAACGGGCCCCGCTACCGCCATCCGCCGGCGGCGCTGGTCGACGAGGTCAAAGCCATGCCGGGCGTCACCAGCGTGCAAATCACCTTCCACGAAAACCGCGCGCCGGAACGCCACGCCATGCCGCCCGGCGGCTTTCGCCTTGCCATCGTCAACGGCTTCGATCTGCGCGCGGCCATGGCGGGGCGCGAGCGGCTGCGCGAATATTTTCTGCCGCCCTCCCCTGGAAGGGGAGCGTGAACTATAGTCTGCGGCCCGCCCTTGGATTCGTGCAGAACAGGTCAGCTGTATCGTGCTGCGTAGTCTTCTTGCCCTCTTGGCACTCGTCGCGACGGCTGTGCCGGCGTTCGCGCAGCAACAGGTCAAGATCGGCACCGGCTATGGGCTGGCGTTCCTCCCGCTCTATATCTGCGAAGATTTGAAGCTGATCGAGAAATACGCCCGCGAGGCCTATCTTGACGTTAAGGTGAGCTTCCCGCGGCTCACCGGCGCCGCGCAGGTGCGGTCTGCCATCGTCTCCGGCGCCATCGACATGGGACCGTTCGGCACCGCGCCGCTGCTATCGGCATGGGAAAAAACCAAGGACACGCCGACGCAAATCCTCGCCGTTTCCGGCATCACATCGCTGCCGCTCGTCCTCCTGAGCAATCGGCCGGATGAGCGTTCCATCGCCGACCTCAAGCCGAGCGACCGTATCGCGGTGCCGACGCTGACCTCGCCACAGATGCAATTGCTGGAGCTGCAATCGGAGAAGATTTTCGGCCAGCACGATCGGCTGCGCGGCCAGGTGGTCGTGCTGTCGCATGCGGCTGCCGTCGACGCGCTGGGCGAAGGCGCCGGAGGTGAAAAGAGCGGCGTGACGGCTTATTTCTCCTCGCCGCCCTACACCGAGCTCGCCTTGCGCGACGCCAACGTCCATCCGATCCTCAAATCGTCCGACGTGATCGGCGGAAAATTCTCCTTCCTCATCATGGCCGCGACCAAAGCCTATATCGAGAGCGAGCCGCAGATGGCGGGCGTCATCGACAAGGCGATCGACGAGGCCGCCCGCATCATCCACGACGACCCGCGCCGCGCAGCGCAAATCTTCTTGACGCATGAGCCATCCGGCACGCTCGACGGCGCCGCGATGGCGGCGGTGATCGGCGACATCAAGGACGAATTCGGCAGCGCGGTTTATGGCGTGCAGACAATCGCCGATTTCATGGGCCGCCACGGCGAACTGAAGGCACCGCCACGGAGCTGGAAAGAGATCGTTGCGCCTGCTTTATTGGGTTCATCGAGCTCGTAGAGGGTATAAGAGGATCGCTATGGCCGGCAAGACACTCAACGTCATCAGCATTTGCGGCAGCCTGCGCAAGGGCTCCTACAACCGCATGATCATGAACCTGCTGCAAGGCTACGCGCCGGCGGGCCTGCAGATCGCGGAAGCGCCGCCGTTCGCGGAATTCCCGCTCTATAACGCCGATGTGCAAAATTCGACCGGCTTCCCGGCCCCGGTGCAGAAGCTCGCCGATGCGGTGCGTGCCGCCGATGGCGTGATCTTCGTCAGCCCGGAATATAACTATTCGATCCCCGGCGGATTGAAGAATGCCATCGACTGGGTGTCGCGGCTGCCAAACCAGCCATTCGTCGGTAAGCCAATTGCCCTGATCTCGGCCACGGGCGGCATACTCGGCGGCGGCCGCATGCAGTACGATTTGCGCCGCTGCATGATTTTTCTCGACGCCTTGACTATGAATAAGCCGGAGGTCTTCATCGGCGGCGCCATGCAGAAATTCGACGACAAGACCGGACAGCTCAAGGACGAGCAGGCGGTTGGGTTCATCAAGCAGCAGCTTGCCGCTTTTGCGAAATTCATCGAGCAGCACGGCGGTAAAAACTAAACAACATCGACAGATAAAGCGGAGGGAACTATGGCGCGTCTAGACGGCTGCGTGGCGATCTTGACCGGCGGCGCCAAGGGCATTGGCCGGCATTATGCGGGGGCGCTTGCCGCGCAAGGCGCGCGGCTGATGATCGCCGATATCGCCGACGGCAAGCCGGTCGCGGAGGAGCTGGCGCGCAAGCATGGCGCCAATTCGGTCGAAAGCGCCATCGCCGACGTGAGCGATGAGGCCGCGGTCAAGGCGCTGGTGGCGAAGACCATGGACCGCTTCGGCAAGATCGACATCCTGGTCAATAACGCCGCACTGTTTGCGGTGCTTAAGGAACAGAAGCTCACCGAGATCGACACTGCGCTTTGGGATCGCGTCATGGCGATCAATGTGCGTGGCGTCTTTCTGATGACCAAGCACGTCGCGCCGCACATGATCGCGCAGAAATACGGCAAGATCATCAATATCAGCTCGGGCACCGTCGCTCGCGGCATCCCCCAGTTCGCGCATTATGTGACCTCGAAGGGGGCGGTGACGGCGTTCACGCGGGCGATGTCGCGCGAGCTCGGCGAGCATAATATCTGCGTCAACAACCTGGCGCCGGGCTTTACGCTCAGCGACAGCGTCGTCGACGAGAATCCCGGCCATCTCGAACATTCGCGCCAGCCGTCGCTGGTGCGCCGGGCGCTCAAGCGCGACGAATATCCGGAAGATCTCCTCGGCGCGCTCGTTTTCCTGGCCTCGGCCGATAGCGATTTTATCACCGGCCAGACCATCGCGGTCGACGGCGGCGCGACTAATAATTAACGGGATGGGTCGCTCCGGCTCTCCCTCCCCCTAAGACCGTATTGCCTCGCTAACCGGACATCGACGGCAGCGGCTGCCGTGGACAGGACGGGCCATAACCTTCGATAGTTTGCGGGGCGCGGCGTCATAAGCCGTTGGCAGGTCGGACCGCGAACCGTCTCGGCAATGATCTCAGTGTTGGCGAGATCGCCGGTGGCGGCTCCGTTTTGTTTTTTTGTGCGCCATTTTCTGTTCGCCTTCCAGATGGCCGGGCTCGAAGCCTCCAATCTCGTGATAGGTGACCTTGGTGTCGGTTTCAAACGCTCTGACCGCAGGTAAACAGCCCGGCAGTCCGAGCGCCTCCCAGCGCGCGGCTATGCCGTCGTAGACATCCTTGCGCAGCGCCGTTCGCTTGGAGAACACCGGCAGATGACGATGTTCCTTGCAGGCATTAATCAAGGCTTTTGAACCGTATGGGCGCCTTTCCGGCGGGTTCTGCGTCGGGTCGAGCCAGGTACTCCACGTGTTGCGCAGGACATCGATGTCCTCAATCGGATTACACCGGCTCGCCATCGCCCAGATGACCTGGTCCATATCGGTGGGATCGATGTCGTCATCGACGGCGATGATCCACTTGGTGTAGTAGGCGCCGCCTGGAACCTGGGCCGCGAGCGCCAGCACCTGCGCGGCATGACCGGCGTGGCGCTGCTCGATGCTGATCACCGTCATGCCGAAACCGCCGGCCGCGGCGGGATGAGAATAGACGCCCTGGATTCCGGGGATGCCCAGCTTGTCGAGATCGTCCCAGATCTTGGCGGAGCGGATCACCGAGAAGAACCCGCTCTGCTCGCACGAGGGATAGTCCGCCATCAGGGCGTTGGTGAGTATCGGATTGGTTCGGTAGTGCACCGCGGTGACGTCCACCAGCGGACAGCCCGCCTCAGGTCTTCCGTAGTAACCGGGGAATTCGCCGAAGGGTCCTTCCGCCTTTACAGAATTCGGACGAATGATGCCCTCGATTACAAGCTCGGCGTTGGCCGGGAGCAGCAAGTCGGTGGTCGTCCCGCGAACCACCGGTATCGGCTGCCCTTTGATTCCGCCCGCGAACTCGTATTCGGATACGTTCTTTGGAAACGTCTGCGAACCGACCAGCATGAACAACGGATCAATGCCCCAGGCGGCGGCGACTTCGATCGGTTTGCCTTGCTGCCAGGCGCGCGTGATGTGAAGGCGCGCATCCTTACCGGGGGATAGATACAGACCGACCTGCGCCTTTCCCTGCTGCATCATCCGGTAGGTGCCAATATTCAGGTACCCCGTATCGGGATCGCGCGTGATGACCGCGTCGCCCGTCCCCGCATAACGGCCTCCGTCCAAGGGCCAGTGGCGCGGGATCGGAAGTTGATTGAGATCGATCTTTTTTCCGACGATGGAATTCTCATAGACCGGGGCATCGCTTCGTGCCACTTCGCGCGGCGGAATGCGCCGCTTCAGCTTGTCCTTGGTTCGCCGGATCAACTCGACCGTCGGCGTTCCGGCGGGCTCTTCGAGCGTGAGCGCGATGCGCCTTATGCTCGGGCCCAGGATGTTCCACAGATGCCGAGCACCGATCGGACTTTTCTCGAAACCCTTCGTACAATCGAACAGGACCGCGGGAGAGGGGTTCTGCTTGGCCACGAGATAGGAGATCGCGCTCATCTCCTCGTCACGGTCGACGGGTTGGGAGACGCGTACCAGTTCGCCGATCCGGTCGACCTGTGACAGCCATTCGCGCAGGTCCTGGATGGGCTTGTTTCGTGGTCTGGCCGATGCTCCGGATTCTTGTTTCGAGACGACAGGTGATATTCGCAGGATCTTGTTCATCAGGCCCACCTGTTCATTCAATCCGCTTCATTCGTGGCGGCCGGGCTCGACAGCATGCTGCTTGGCATTGTGGCCCGGACGGATCGAATATTACTGAAACTGAAAGTCCTTCGGGTGCCTTGATCGAAATCAAATTTTCCCCGGGCTCTGCACGCCGGATTAGGGTCAATTGCGTTTGGGTTGGCGGCGGAGTGCTTATGTTGATTTCAGCAGCGTCCCAATAGCGGACATTCGTCTGCGCGTTGGGACGTCTATCGGATCGCCGAACTATACGACACTGTGAAAGTTGCCGGCGGTGCCAGTTTGGTTCCGCAGTGAACGCTCAGGTGCCTTTCGGAGTTGGGGAGGCATGCCATATGCCTCCATTCGCTAGCTCCGAAGCTCAGGGCTCAGCCTGGACGCGCAACGCCTCGCATGGCAGCCCCGCCGATTGTTCGTTCAACTCCTATTTCCGCAACGCGGCGCTTTGGCTATATTGGGCGAACCATTCGGAATTTGAAAATGTTGGAGGACGCCATGGCGGTCGCCGCCGCGAAGAAAACCAACGGCAAGCCCGGCCCAAAACACAATATCGAGGCGGTCCGGCAGGCCTATTACGAGCGCATTGCCAAGCACGACATGACGCCGTTGTGGAAGGTGATGAATTCGATCGTCACCAAGGAGCCGGTGTCGCGTTGCGCGCCGGTCGTTTGGCACTTCGACGACGTCAAATCGCTGGTCATGGAATCGGGTAGCCTGATCACCGCCGAAGAGGCCAAGCGCCGCGTCTTGATCCTGGAAAACCCGGCACTGCGCGGGGAGTCGCGCGCCACCAATACGCTGTTTGCCGGCATCCAGATGATCCTGCCCGGCGAGCATGCGCCCGCGCACCGCCACGTCTCAGCAGCGATCCGCTTCGTGCTCGACGGCGAGGGCGCCTATACCGCGGTCGAGGGCGAGAAAGCCTTCATGGCGCCCGGCGATTTCGTCATCACCGCCAACTGGGCGCCGCACGATCACGGCAATCCGTCGAAGAAGCCGATGCTGTGGCTCGACGTGCTCGACGTTCCGGCGGTCAATTTCTTCGAAACGTCGTTCGCGGAGAATTTTGACGAGCCGGTCCAGGAGACCTCGCGGCAAGACGGCGATTCGCTCTCCTTTTACGGCTCGGGCGTGCTGCCCGACGGCACGCCGGCCATGAACCGTACGCCGATCATCAATTACACTTATGCGCGCACGCGCCCGATCGTCGAACGCATGATGGCGGCGGGCGACATCGACAAGCGGCACGGCGCGCGGGTGCGCTACGCCAATCCCGTCACTGGCGGCTCGGTGCTGCCGACCATGGGCGCGGGGCTTGCCATGCTGCCCAAGGGATTTAAGGGCGAGCCCTATCGCTCCACCGACGGCACCATCTTTGTTTGCGTCGAAGGCGGCGGCTCGACCAATGTCGACGGCAAGGTGCTGCAATGGGGTCCCAACGACGTTTTCGTCGTGCCGCCGTGGAAACGCTACTCCCACGCGGCGCCGAAACAGTCGGTGCTGTTCTCGATTTCCGACCGTCCGGCGCAGGAGGCGCTCGGCATCTGGCGCGAGGGGAAGTGAATTAAAAGCGCCGGCGGTATTCCGCGGGGGTGGTGCCGACTTGCCGGGCGAAGGCGCGGCGCAATCGCTCCTCCTGGCCGAAGCCGCACAACGCCGCGATGCGTTTGATCGGCAAATCGCTTTCTTCGAGGCTGCGGCGAACCGCCTCGACACGGATCCGCTCCACCATGCGCGCCGGCGTGACGCCCATCTTCGCCGCATAAATCCGCGCGAATGTGCGCGGGCTCATGCCGGTCTGTGCGGCGAGCCGCTCGACACGCAGATCGCCCGCGACGTTATCGGCGATCCAGTCGTGCAGCGGCGCAAAATGATTGGGCGCATTGCCGGCGGCAGCCGCGGCTTGCGCTTCGAGCGGCGCGGAAAACTGCGACTGCCCGCCGGGCCGGTTGAGAAAGACGACGAGGTGGCGCGCGACGGCCATCGCGACTTTGCGGCCGAGGTCTTCCTGCACCAAAGCCAGGCTGAGATCGATGCCGGCGGTGATGCCGGCCGAGGTCCAAATCCGGCCGTCGCGGATATAGATCGGATCGGCGTCGACTTGGATGTCCGGATACTGCTGCGCCAGCCGGGTGCAGAACTGCCAATGCGTCGTGGCGCGCCGGCCGGCGAGCACGCCGGCGTCCGCGAGCAGGAACGCTCCGGTGCACACCGACGCTATGCGGCGAACCGACGCCGCCTGACGGCGGACCCAATCGACGGTCGCAGCATCTTTTGCGGCGTCCTGGACGCCGCCGCCGCCCGGTATGATCAGCGTGTCGATCTGCGCTTTGCCGAGCGCGCGTGCGAGCGGCTGGGTGACCAGCGGCAGCCCGGACGTGGTCGTGACCGCTCCGCCGCGCCGCGACACCACGACCACCCGGTAGGGCACGCCGTGCGCGCGCCTGACGATTTCATTGGCGCTGGCAAAAGTTTGCACCGGACCGGCCACATCGAGGAGCTGCGCGCGCTCGAAGGCCAATACCACCACCAGGCGCGGCGTTTCCGCGGTCTTATCTGTGCTCTGGCGCACGGACGCCTCCCAGTTCGTTGGCAGAAAATAGCAGGTATAATGACATTGCTGCCAAACGGTGTCACGGGCGAAATGGCGCCTGCGGTCACGATGCATACCAGGGGAGCGCAGCCATGCCGTTAAGTTCGAAGCCATTTACTTCGAAGCCATGCCATATCGGGTTGTTGCTGTTTCGCGATATGACGCAGATCGATTTTGCCGAGCCGTTCGAAATCTTTGCCCGACTTCCCGACACGGTCGTTCATGTCGTCGCCAGGACGCTTGATCCGGTGCGGACCGAGCGCGGTCTGGTGTTGAATCCAACTGTCACCATCGACGAATGCCCGGCCCTCGACGTGATTGTCGTTCCCGGCGGGCCGGGCACCCAGCACGTCGCCGCGGACGAGGTGATGCTGGATTTTTTGCGTCGGCAGGCGTGGCAGGCGAAATATGTCACCTCCGTCTGCACCGGAGCGCTGGTGCTTGGCGCCGCCGGATTGCTCGGCGGCTATCGAGCAACGACGCACTGGCTTAGTCTGCCGCTGCTGGAACTATACGGCGCCGTTGCGGTGCAGCAGCGCGTCGTGGTCGATGGCAATCGCGTCACCGCCGGCGGCTGCACTGCCGGCATGGATTTCGGTTTGCAGCTCGCCGCCATGCTGCGCGGTGAGACGATCGCCCAGCAAATCCAGCTCCACCTCGAATATAGTCCGGCGCCGCCGTTCCAGAGCGGCTCGCCGGCCACGGCGCCCGCGGATGTTGTCGAAACCGTTCGGTGCGCCGCCGCAGCGCGCCAGCAGGAACGGTGGAACGCTGCCAGCCAATGGCGCAACGAGCGCATGACGCAACGCGAGCCGGCGAGCGCCTAAAGCGCTCGCGCCCGACGTTACCCGGCAAGATCGTCCATCAGGCGCCCGAGATTTCGCGGGATCGCTCCCTCGTCGCCGAGTTTGTCCTTGAGCCGCTTCAGGCAGCCCCACAGCACCGCCTGATTGCTGTTGACCACGGGCTTGCCGAGCGCCTTTTCGATCGCCGCCACCGCCTCGATCTGCGTCGTATTGGTGCAGCTGAGGAAAATCCCGTCCGCCTCCGGCGTGTCGTTCTCTTGCGCCAGTTCCAGCCAGCGCTGCGGCGTCACGGTCTCGAAATCGGCGGGAGTCTTGCATTGCAGCGCGACATCCCTGACGACGGTGAAGCCGGCCGCGGCGAGATAGTCGATAATATCCGCGTTGGACATATAGGGGCTCAATACCAGGGGCTTCTTCAACCCGAGCGCGCGCAAGGCTTCGGTGACCAGGCTCGAGGTCGACAGCGCCTCGATGCCGGTGGTGCGCCGGATGAGCTCGATGATGCGCGCCTCGCCGTCGGCGCCTTCCTTCATCGAGGTGTGGGTGCAGTGGAAGACGATGAGGTCCGGTCCGGCGTCGGCGAGGGTGCCGGCGGCGTGGGCGATCTCGTCAGTCAGCTCGGCAACCGTCTTGTTCGGCCGGCCGGCGACCCGGCCGCGGGCGACAAGAACGCCGAGGCCGTCCGGCGCATAGTGGTTGAACTGCGGCTCGGTCATCCGATTGACCGACGGGATGATCAGGCCGATGCGCGCGCGGGCCTCCCGCAATTCCGGAACCAGACGATCCTGCTCGGCAACGGCGTCCATATTTGCGCTCCCCGGGGCTCGATTTTTACACGGGCATCCTAGCAGAATTTGCCGCCAGCTTCTGGCGCATTCGTCACCGCGATGGCTTGCGCGCAGTTCGTGGCGATGTAAGATTATACGGCGCAAGAATGGGGGACAAAATGCGAATAATGTCATTCGTCAAGATTGCATTGCTGGCGACCGCTGTCGCGCTGCCGTCAGTGGCGTCGGCTAAAGCGATGAAACTGCCGCCGGGCGCCTGCGCCTTCGGCAAGAAGGGCGTCGTCGCCGCCGGCACGGTCTGCTCCTTCAATTGTGATCCAAAGACGATGTGGTGCCAGCAGCAGCTCTGCCTGAACGGCGCGTTGACGCCGGTGCTGCCCTGCTACACCGGCTTCTGCGCGCCGAAGTGCGGCGGCTAAGGCTCCAGTAGTCGATTTGACGCGATTTCGGCCCGCTTCCGCGCGGCGGCACGGGCGGGCCTTGCCGTGCTTTGGGCAAGCGCGTAACCGGTTTGCAATCGAGCACGGATACGGCGCAATCGCGCGATGGACGCTACCTCACGGAAATCAAAGCTGATCAAAGGCGCAACCGGCGACTGGGAAGTGGTCATCGGCATGGAGGTCCATGCCCAGGTCGCCTCGCAGGCCAAATTGTTTTCAGGCGCTTCGACCGCGTTCGGCGGCGAGGCCAACTCCCACGTCTCGCTGGTCGATGCCGCCATGCCCGGTATGCTGCCGGTGATCAACGCCGAATGCGTGCGCCAGGCGGTGCGCACCGGGCTCGGGCTCAAGGCGCGGATCAACCTGAGATCGGTATTCGACCGGAAGAACTATTTTTATCCGGATCTGCCGCAGGGCTACCAGATCAGCCAGTACAAGCAGCCGATCGTCGGCGCGGGCGAGGTCGTCGTCGATATGCCGGACGGCGAGGCGGTGCGGATCGGCATCGAACGGCTGCACCTCGAGCAGGACGCCGGTAAATTGCTGCACGAGCAAAATCCGAATATGTCGCTCGTCGATCTCAACCGGTCCGGCGTGGCGCTGATGGAGATCGTGTCGAAACCCGATCTTCGCTCCGCGGACGAAGCCAAGGCATTCATCGCCAAGCTGCGCAGCGTGCTGCGCTATCTCGGCACCTGCGACGGCGACATGGAAAAGGGCAATCTGCGCGCCGACGTCAATGTCTCGGTGCGCAAGCCCGGCGCGCCGCTCGGCACGCGCTGCGAGATCAAGAACGTCAATTCGATCCGCTTCATCGGCCAGGCGATCGAGCACGAGGCGCGCCGCCAGATCGAGATCGTCGAGGACGGCGGCAAGATCGAGCAGGAAACGCGGCTGTTCGATCCGGATAAAGGCGAGACGCGCTCGATGCGCAGCAAGGAGGAGGCGCACGACTACCGCTATTTTCCCGACCCGGATCTCTTGCCGCTGGAACTTTCTCCTTCGCTGGTCGCCGATCTGCAGAAGAATTTGCCGGAACTGCCGGACGAGAAGAAGTCGCGCTTCATGCGCGACTATGCGCTGTCGGGCTACGACGCCGACGTGCTCGTCGCCGAACGCGAAATGGCGGAATATTTCGAAACCGTCGTCACCGGCGCCGCCGCACGGTCGCGCCGCGATCCGAAACTGGCCGCCAATTGGGTGATCAACGAATTGTTCGGCCGGCTCAATAGGGAAGGTGCGGACATCACCGCCTCGCCGGTTTCAGCCGCCCAGCTCGGCGTCATTCTCGATCTGATCGGGGAGGGCACCATCTCCGGCAAGATCGCCAAAGACGTGTTCGAAATCGTCTGGACCGAGGGCGGCGATCCGCGGGCGATTGTCGAACAGCGCGGCTTGAAGCAGGTGACCGACCTGGCGGCGATCGAGAACATCGTCGACGACATCATAAGTAGGAACACGGACAAGGTCGCCGCCGCCAAATCGAACCCGAAGGCGGTCGGCTGGTTTGTTGGCCAGGTGATGAAAGCGTCGGGCGGCAAGGCCAATCCGCAGGCCGTCAGCGATTTGCTCAAGAAGAAGATCGGCAGCTGACGGCGAAGTCCGCGCTGCGATTTCGGATGGCGAGTGCACCGCGCGGCTCTGCGCCAGAGTTCTCTTCCATGCCGGAATGGGAACGATGAATCGTTCGCCGCGGCGCCGCCGAGCGTCGAACGCGTTCGCAGAAGACGCCGCGCGAGCGAATCGGTTGGCACTGATTCGTGCGTTTTGCGCCTCGCCGGCGCCGCAAACGCGGCCGTAAAGCCGTCCGGTGCATAATTTTTTTTGGCGGCGCGGTAGCGCGCGGCGTCGGCTGTTATTGCGCCGGTGCAGACGCCCGCGCGCGGTGCGATCTGGCGCGCAAGCGCCGCGGAATCAAAAACAATCATGCGCTGAAAACCCATATTTCATCGGCTTTTCCGCGACACAGGGAAAATTTCGCGAAAATTCGCGCGAACGAAAAATCTTTCAGAGCAGTGCCGCTGGCGCCCGCGCGGCACGCCGCGCGCACGGCGTCGGGCGGCGGCGCTTACACACAAAATTAAGTGGAGTCACTGTTATTTTTTTCTCGCTGTAGTAATCGGAATGCAGTGCGGATCGATTCGCGACTGCACTGTAGCGATATCGCCATCCACTCAAGCTAGGAGGGCAGCAATGGCGAAGAAGAGAAAAGCGAAAGCTAAGGCGAAGAAACCGGCAAAGCGTCGGAAGAAGAAGTAGCTGACGCTGCAATCGGTCTTCGACTTCGCTTAGTCGAAGATCGCGTCACACGGGCCGGCCGACGTCGAGGATGGATCGAGGTTCTTCCGAGGCGGGCCGGTTCCGGTGGACGGCAGGGGGCGTCGGCGGGACGGAGGTGCGAGCTTTGCAATCGCGTTTAAAAGACGCGGCAGCGAAGACGAGAGACGGGAAGCCGAACCTCACGCTGGCAAAGACAGCTAGCGCACTTGCCCCTCAGCCATCTCGCCGACGCCCTCGGTGTTTTGGCAGTATCCTCCCGAAACTTTCACCGGCGTCGTGGAGCCAATCCGCGGCGCCGTTTTTATTTGCCAAGAGTTTATTTGCCAAGAAATTGTTTGCCGTTACATGAAGCGCGCGCGCAACACCTCGAAAAAGAAAACCGCCGCGACCAAGCGAACGGCGGCCGGACGTCGCGCGCCGCGGCGCGACAAGCCGATCGAGCTTTATTATTGGCCGACGCCGAATGGCTGGAAAATATCGATCATGCTCGAAGAGTGCGGGCTGCCTTATGTCGTGCGGCCGGTCGACATCTCGAAAGGCGAGCAATTTGCTGCCGAGTTCCTGGCGATCTCGCCCAACAACCGCATGCCGGCGATCGTCGATCCTGCCGGCCCCGGCGGACGCCCGATCTCGGTGTTCGAATCCGGCGCCATCCTGCAATATCTCGGCCGCAAGAGCGGAAGATTTTATCCGCTCGAAGAGCGCGCCCGCGTCGCCGTCGAGGAGTGGCTGTACTGGCAGGTCGGCGGCCTTGGCCCCATGGCAGGGCAAGCGACCCACTTTCGCCGGTACGCACCGCAGCAGGTCGATTACGCGATCGCGCGCTACACCGATGAGGTCAATCGCCTCTACGGCGTCATGAACGCGCGGCTAGCCCGGCATGAATTTCTGGCCGGCCGCTATTCGATCGCCGACATGGCTTGCGTCGGCTGGGCGCGGCTTGCCGAGCGGCAAGGCCAGGACCTCGGCGACTTCCCGCATCTAACGCGCTGGTTCGAAACCATCCGCGCGCGGCCGGCGGTCAAGCGCGCCTTCGCCATTCGCATCGAGGCCGCCTCCGCCGTCGATATGCGCGATCCAAAAGTGCGCGCCGTGCTGTTCGGCCAGCGCGCGAGGTGATGTTGCAATCACTCCCCCTGAAAAGGCGGGAGTGGGGTGGGGCACAGGCCGGCTGCGAGCAACGAAGCGGAAACTACTTCGCCCGCGTCCAGGTCTGCGATTTGCAAAGAATGGCCATCACGCAGCCCTTGAGATCGGCGGTGTTGTCGCCGGTCATGGTGAACGAACCGGTATAGGTCTTGCCGTCCGAGGCGTTGTAGACATTGCCGCTCCAGACATTGGGCCCACTCGGCTGCATGCCGAGTACGATCGGCACGCCCAGAAGCGGTCGGCTTTGCTTTGCGGCATCGGCATTGTGCTGGTCGAGTTTCGGCCGCCCGGTCGCCGGATCGTTCGGCTCCTTGAGCCATACCAGCGTCCCGCAGATCGCCTCGCCACAATTGGCGATACGGACCTGGCTGTCTCTTTCCGCGGTGTACCAGGTGCCGAGCGGACTGGCGGCGAACGCCGGCACAGCCAGGCTTGCCCAGCCAAAAAATACGATTGTCGCCAGCCAACACGCGGCCGTCGCCCTGCGATAGGTTTTCATTAGCAACCTCTATGCTCGTTATCCGGATGGCCGCGAGGATAGTCGACGCGGCGGGCATTGCCTAGTTGCCTAACGAAGCGTTGCTAAAAAACCGCACAACGCCGCGCGCAATTCAGAATCGATTCATCGCATTACTTAAACCACCATTCAAATCTTCTGAGGATTATTGCGTATCGGCTGGGGCAAAAGAGCCGGCGAAAACGGACGTTCAAGAGGCTTAGGACAGGGGAGTGTATTATGGCTCGTTTTGAAATTCTCGACAGCAGCACGGCGCCGCTCGGCGAAGGACCGGCCGCAAGCGACATGCTGTTCGAGCTCGGAATGATGTATTCGGTCGGCCGCGACGCGCCGGTCGATCTCATCGCCGCGCATAAATGGTTCAATCTCGCGGCGATGAAGGGCAATATCGACGCGGTTCGATTGCGGCGCGAAGTGGCCATTCAGATGTCCGACGTCGAGATCGCGACCGCTCAGCGCGCGGCGCGCGATTGGCTGCGCGGCAACGAGGCGAGGCCGGCGCCGGCAATCGCCGCCTGAGTTCGCCGCAGCATCGGCCGTTGTCTCATGGGAGTTGGCCGCCCTCGGCTTGCAATCGGCTCGGCGGCTTTCGCGCCTGGAACCGATACATGCCGGCGAACGTTGCCGGCGCCTCGATTTCGAAGGCATGCCAGCAGTCGAGATCGGTCAGGGCCGCTCGCTCCGGAAAACGCGCGGTAAATTTTTGCACAGTGGCCGGCTCAAGATTAAAGCCGGCGAAATCCAGATTGTTCGCCGTGAGAAATGATTTGATCTCGGGCAACGCGATGCGAACCTCCTGCACGTGAAATAACAGGTCGCGGCATTCGCTGGTGGTGAAGAAATCCCCCGACCGGATCAACGAATGCAACACTGGATTGTCGGTCGCGACAATCTCCTCGCGACAGCGCCGAATGTCTTGCGGGGTTGGCCGGTAGCCGCGCTCGGCGATCAAAGCGCGTGCGGCGACGATGTTCTTCCGTGCCAGCTCGCTATAAAGGCCGAGCTGCATGACGCCGCCCGGACGCAGCAGCGACAGCAGCACGCGCCAGCCTTGCCACGGATCCGCGAGATGATGCAGCACGCCGGAGGCGTCGATGAAATCGAATTCGCGCCCGATCGCACCTAGCTTCAAAATGTCGCCTTGGGCGAATTCGATGTCATCGAGGCCGAGTTTGTGCGCCATGCGCTTGGCGTAGCTCAGGCTGGCGATGCTCAGATCGACGGCGAGAATGCGCGCGTTGCGGATTTGCAGCGCAAACTCGATGGTGGAAAGGCCGGTGCCGCAGCCGGCGATCAGGATATTGGGAGCGCGCTGCCGTGGATCGTGCGCCTCAATTGCGGTCCCGACCGGCGGACCGGCTTTGACCCAGCGCGGATAGGGGTTTTCCTCGTATTGCCGGCGCACCGCGCGGGACACCTCGCTCTCGATCGCGGTGACAGCGGGGATGCTCGCGGCGATCAGGCGCTCCTCGGCCGGTTCCTCGATCTGTTGTGCGATCACGGCGTCGACGGATTGCGGCCATGACCTCGCGTAGAGCGTCTCCGCGTTCGGCAGGGTGTGAAGCGGAAAATATGCGCCGACAACGACCGGCCAAAGCGCCGGCACCGGCGCGCCGGTCTTGATCCTTGCCGCGAGCGCAGATTGCAACTTGAGCACCTGAGCCGCTTCGGATTCAGGCAGCGCGTAGACATATTCGTTGAGGAAGCATTGCCGCGCGAGGGCGCAGAAGAAACCCAGCAGGCTCTCGTCCCAATTTTCCTGCGCCGTGCAGATTGTCAGCATGGCCTGCCGCACCTTCGTGAGAACGCGTTCCAGGCCGATGTCCGTTATCGGATCGCAGGTCAGCAAACGGCATAACAGCTCGTTGCGCGACAACGCCGCGATGTCCGCACTGCCGAGTGATTCCGCAGCAGGACGTCGCGTGGGCCACGTTGAGTTGACCAGACCGATGCACGCATTCACGGCGCCGTCGAGCTTGATCAGGTCGATGCATGCGCTCGTTAATTCGCGCGGCGGCGCCCAATCTGCCGCCAGCGCGCGCAGCATCAATTTGCCAATGCGGCCGTCATCGTCGGCCGCGAACCGCGCATTGCGCGCGCAGTGGACGAACAATGTCTTGCCCAGCGCGGTTTCCCGCAATTCGAGCGCGCGGCCGGCGGCCTGGATCGCTTGCGCGTCTTGTCCCGCGGCCAAATAGGCTTGCGCGAGGTTGCCGTGCGCTTCGAACAGGTCGGGCTTGAGCGCAACTGCGCGTTCAAGATGAGGAATGGCTTGGCTGGCGTTGCCTTGCGCCATCAGCACGGCGCCGAGCCGGCTTTGCGCTTCCGGGTCGCTCGGAACCATCGCGAGGATCTGCCGGTATTCGCGTTCCGCTTCGGCCAGCGCTCCGGCGAGGTGATGCATGACGGCCGCGGCGAACATTTGGGCGATTTTGGCGCCCGCTGTCGCGGTTGAGCCCGAACTGGGCCCGAGACCGGTTCGGCCCGAGGCACGCCGCTGTTTGCGGTTCATCGCGGTTATCGGTCCTCAATGAGACCTGTCCAGCTCGCTAGCGTCATAGTAATGAAGCTCAACAATAGTCGTCATTGGGAGCGCGCCATAAAGTCTCCCGACGTTCCTGCGCAGCTTCGGGAAACACCCTTCGCTCCGTGAGGCATGGTGGCCTGCCACCCGAAGCCCGTCAGGGCGAAGGGTGGCGGAGAGGAAGGGATTCGAACCCTTGATACGGCTTTGGACCGTATAACGGTTTAGCAAACCGCCGCCTTCAGCCACTCGGCCACCTCTCCGGTCTGCCCGATATGACTAAGCGCTGTAACGCCGGCTCGCAAGGCTTCCGGGCGCTGCCCAAAAGCTAGGCTTTCCAGATCTTCAATGGGCAGCGACCGGCGATGAGTTTGAAATCATTGTCGCTTGCGAGCATCGTCAGGTCGTGACGGATACACAGCTGGGCTAGCAGGGCATCGATGGTTCCGATCTGTATGCCGTTACGCCGGCAGTGATTTCGCAGCTCTGCCGCCCGAATGTGATCGTCGCGATCCGGGGTCACGAGCGGCACGGCTGCAAACCGCTCCAAGATTTGATCGCGGGCCTTGGGGCCTGCGAACCCCTGCAGAAGCTCCTGCAGGACGACGCCCGTCGTGAGAATTGTCTCGCCGGTCTCGATCGCCTTAATCAGCGCCGTCACCTCCATTGCCGCGGAAGGTGGATCGCGGCGGAACGCGAGGGACCAAACGCTGGTGTCGACAAAGAGGGTCAATCGCGGGCGCGCTCGGACTTGTAATTATAAGACGAATTCCATTCGAGCTTGCCCATCAGTTCGAGCAGCCGCTTCTGCCGTCTGCGCGCGATGAATTCCTCGAGTGCCCTGGTGACGGCGGCCTTTTTCGTGCGCTCGCCGCTGATTTCGAGAGCGCGTTCGATCAAATCGGGATCGATAGATAGATTCGTGGCCAACTGCGCATCTCCAACTGTGTATCTCCAACTGTGTATCTCAATGTGTGAGCTTTTGTGTATAATACCACACACTGAGTTCGGCTTGCAATGCGCACAAGCAAACGCTTGTGGTAGCGCGGGCGTTCCCGAGAGGTCATGCTTAATGTTTCAAAGACGCAAGATGACCGGTTGCTGGCTTGCCGTTGTCTTCTGCTGCGCGTCCGCGCTCGCCGCCCGCGCGCAATCGGCTTTGGTCGAACGCGCGGCCAAAGCGTTACCGGGCCGCGACGTGCGCGTCGGCATCTACACCAGCATTCGGCCGGATTGCACCTCCGGTCCGCTGCCGGCGATCCGGCTTGCCCGCGCGCCGGTGCACGGCACGGTCAGCGTCAAACGCGCCACGCTCAAGGCGACCAATGTCAAACAATGCCTGGCGATCGACGTGCCGGCCTTCGTTGCGTTTTATCGCGCCGCGCCGAATTTCGCCGGCGCCGACGAATTCGAGCTGGAAATCACTTTCGCGGGCGGCCGCAAGGAAATGCAGCACTTCCAGATGAGCGTCACCACGGGTCCGACCGGCGGGCAACGCATCTAACGCCGTCATTGCGAGCAAAGCGAAGCAATCCAGCGCTTGCGGCGAGGCCTGGATTGCTTCGTCGCGGAGCCTGTCATCGGGCCGCGCGCTTCGCGCGGACCCGTTGGCTCCTCGCAATGACGGGGCGGTGCACGACATTGCGTTCGCGACGTCGAATCATAACCGTCAAGGCGGCAGCGATCATTCGCGCTTGACGGCTGGCGATTCTGGCACTTTCGCATCGTTTTTTGCTGGCGGACTGGGCCGAGCTGGCGGAACCGGCAGCGAGGCGCCGGCGCGTGTCGATACAGAAGCGATTGATTTCACAGCGGTATTAACCATAGCGGCAAGGTCGGCCGCGGCGCTTAACAGGGGATCATCGGCTGCGTGTTTTTTGCGCAACACCTCGCTGAAATCGCTCAAACCGGCCTGTGACTTGGGCAGTTCTCCGTTGCACCCGGAAACTCCTCGGTTAATGTGTGTGTGCGACGGAGGGGGGAACCCCAAGTCGACTCGTCCGGTGTTTCGGGAAGTGGAAAGACCGGGTGGTTTTGGGGACTGAAGGGGACCTTCTTGGGGTGCGTGTCACCCGGCGGAAAGAACCCTCCCACGGCAACAATTGGAGGTTCAAAATGAAGATGGTGAAAAGCCTCCTCCTCGGCTCCGCGGCCGGTTTGGTTGCGGTTACTGCGGGGCAGGCAGCTGATCTTCCCGTTAAGGCCAAGCCGGTCGAATACGTGAAGGTCTGCAGCCTCTACGGGGCGGGATTCTACTATATGCCGGGCACCGATATGTGCATCAAGGTCGGTGGCTGGATGCGCGTTGAAGCAACGGACAGTTCCAACCAAACCGGTAGTTTGGCCTGGGGTCCGTACAACACCAACCTGCAGCAACGCTCGACCAATAACTTCCAGACCCGAGCGCGCGGCTACATCACCGCCGATGCCCGCGAGCAGACCGCTTACGGCACGGCGCGCGCCTATATCGACGTCGGGCTCAATACGAGCGACATCGGCACGGCGGCAAGCGAGGGCACGTTCAGCTCGAACCGCGCCTTCCTGCAGTGGGCCGGCATGACCGCCGGCGTCACGCAATCCTTCTATGACTTCTACAGCGCGGCTGCTTCCCTCTACCGCGCCGGCTTCCTGCCAAGCGAAGATACCGGCGACGGCGGCTGGTGGATCTGGGGTTACACCGCCCAACTCGGCAACGGCCTGACGGCCACGGTTTCGGCCGAACAGCGCCGCATGTCGCAGATCATCGACGAAGCGAATCAGGCCGGGTCGACCGTGTTTGCATTCCATTCGACAACGGGCGCCACCACCGCCCTGCCGTCTCAGTCCGGATTTGGCAACGGCTCGGGCGTCATCCAAGGCACCGGCACCAGCGGTACCGGCTACGGCGGCCTGCAGGCGCCCGACATCGTCGCCAATCTGCGGCTCGACCAGACCTGGGGCAGCGCGCAGGTGATGGCCGCGGCGCATGAGGTCAATGCGTTGTACTATAACACTTCAACGGCCTCGACCGGCGTTAATAACGGCCATCCCAGCGATCAATGGGGCTTTGCCGTCGGCGCCGGCCTGCGGTTGAACTTCCCGATGATCGCCCAGGGCGATTACTTCCAGAGTGAGGTCAATTACACTCGAGGCGCCGTCAAATACGTCAATAACGGCGAGGACACCAACTACGCGCTGCAAAGCGGTAATCAAGAAACCTACGGCGTGATGAGCGACTGTGTGTTCGGCGGTTCGCCTGCATCTGGGACGGTAGCCTCCACCACGACCGCTTGCAATTTGACCACCGCTTGGGGCGTCAACGCCGCCTACGAGCACTACTGGACACCGCAGTTCCATGAGTCGTTCGCCGGCAGCTACATGGCGGTGAGCTACAATGCGCAGGCTAACGCTATGCTGTGCACGGGGGCTCTCGACGGTAATCTCGTCGGCGGCGGTGCCCCTGGTCTCGACGGTTCGTTGGCTGTCGCCGCTCCCGGGTGCAACAACAACTGGTCGTACTGGGGAGCCGGCTCCCGCTTCCAGTATGACGTGACGAAGAGCTTCTATCTGGGCGTGGAACTCGTCTACACCCATATGGATGGCGCCACGACGTCTGACGGCCTGCTTCATGGCTATGCTGCTGGTTTCACTACATCTGCCTCCTCCCCGACCGGCACCGGCAGCAGCAGCGCCACGACTGTCGCTCGGAGCGCTAACAACTGGGCGGTCACCGCGCGCATGCACAAAGACTTCCTGCCCTGATCGTCTGATCGAGGTTTGAAATCGGAAACCCCGGCGGTTGCTCCGCCGGGGTTTTTTCGTTATCCGCCCCGCTTCGCGGGGGCGGATGGCGGCGTCACAGCCGGCGACAAATTCGACAATGCGATCGATCAGGTCCGGACCATCGAGGACGGGAACGTGCCCCTGATCTGGGACTTCGATGGGAACCATGTTGCGGTGATGCTCATGCATGGCAGTCACTGTGGCCGCCGAAAGAATGTCGGAATTCGCGCCGCACATCCGCCGGCGGGCCGGCACCGAGCCGCGCGATGCCACCGGGTTCTTCGTTATGCGCCGCCGCCTCTGCGACTAACCGCCGGCCTTGACCGCGAACGACGCGGGCGGTTCGGCATTCTGGTAACGCCGCCACATCGTCGTATAGGCAGCCTCAAGATTCCGGGTGAACCGTTCGGTATCGAAAAGCGGGTAGGTGCCGCGATTGCGTGCAAGCTTGGCTTTGAGCGACGCGAGCAGCACGGGATCGCGCGCCAGCTTGAGCGCCAAGGCCTCATAGTCCTCGAGCGAGGCGGTAATGAGCTCGGAAAGGCCG
>Ga0102924_1000420_pt1 | contig 53231 bp, 39 predicted proteins | sample PaiPotPPM11metaG_FD_80116 | JGI IMG/M metagenome (GOLD analysis project Ga0102924, IMG submission 80116) | Iron sulfur acid spring bacterial and archeal communities from Banff, Canada, to study Microbial Dark Matter (Phase II) - Paint Pots PPM... ... | reverse complement strand
CTTCTAAGGGCGGAGCGCGAGGCAGTGGAACCAATCAGCGTCCCAAATTCACTAAAACCCCACCCGATCGTAGTGTCCTGGCCGGAGATTAAGACGTCGCGACGCAACGCTAGCGTTGCGTCGGAAAAGCGCCGTCGGCGGATAGCCACTATTCTCTTTTGTGAGATCGAGAATCGAGGAGGCACCGTCTCGGCGTACAGCGGCACAAGACCCCACCCGCATTGGATCGACCAAGAACGCTTCCGCGTGCAGTTCCTCGGAGCCACGATCGACGTGGCGCTCAAAGAGCGGCAGCGTATGGTAACGCTCCCACCGGATCCGAAAAGTCACCGTAATTACGAAAGCAAGGACTGGGAGTCGACGGGTCTCTTGTACGTCCGGTTCGAGAACTATTTTGAAGTGCCAGTCCGGCGCGAATGGAACGAAACGCCCGAAAAACCACTCGAAGGCCGGCTGCGGGAAATACTCGTCGGGTTGTTCCTCGCCGTGGAAGCTCAGCGCCGGCGAGACGCCCGATTCGCCGAGGAAGAGCGCAGGCGACGGGAGAGCGAGCTTCGGCAATATGCACGCGAGAAGCGCCAGCGCGAGGTCGTTGGAGTGCTACAGGCTTTTCGGGACGAGGTTGCTGCTTGGATCGAAGCCCGCAATATCCGGGAGTACATTCAAACGTGCGTGGACGCGCGCGACAAAGGCAAAATCAGATTCTCCGTTAAGCGGGAACAGTGGGCTCTTGTCGCTGCAGATTCAATCGATCCGCTCGTTCCAGAAATTGATGAAAGACGCTCTGTTATCGGCCGACCTTCCTTTGGAGGTACAACAGGGAGAAGGCTATTTTTGATTTTAGCGTGCCGCGAATAAGTCGAGAGAAAGTGTCGGGGACGACTAACTTGACGCGCACGGTGCAAAAAAAGGATTTCCGGTAGCCGAGATTCGAACTCGGATGCGTGTGACCGCGGCCGCTCGCAAGGCGGCTGTGTATGCCGATTCCACCACTACCGGATGAGGTATGCACCAAATAGGGGAGATCGTCGTTAGGCGGTCTCCTTTTCTTCGGTCTTGATTGCTTCGGGTTTTAGGCCAACAAGGCCACCCTCGTAGGTGAGCGCGGTCAAACCTTTGCGCACCCAATATTTGATTTGTGAACGCAGCGTTTCGATTGCGGTCGTGTCGTCGCGATTGTAGTAAATGCGCAGAGACGGCGTGAAGTTACCCAACAAGGCGCGAACGGTGGCGGGATTGCTCACGGAGTAACTGCGGAGCAACCACTCACAATACTGTTGCGCCGCCGTCCTGTGGCCTACGTCAGAGATGAGCTTTTGGACCGCTTCCTCAAGTTGGTCGTCCGTTGTTTCGGAAGCGGTATCGGCAACAGGATCAGTAGGCGTGTCCACTTCGGGCATGACGGTGGCGGGTTGGATATTTAGGGAGTAGGCGTCGGCTGGCGGGATCACGACGCCGTTTTGCGCGAGCATACTGTTGACTTGATCAACCTGCCCGCCGAGCGCAAGCAGATCGGACCAAGTAGTGCCCCACCTCTGCAATAGGGCGTTCCGAGTGATAAAGAGTCCCACGATGATGCTGTCGTTCGGCTCGGGCATTGGCGGAGCGTTCTCTAGGAACGCCAGGGAACCTTCCCAGGGAGCCAGGGGCGTAGTGCCGGGGCATTTATGGGCCCCCTATGGCCAAGGAGTAGGAATATGGCTCCCCCAAGGCCGCTGTGCCTAAACGGGCAAGCATCCGAGGGTCTCCTGGCTCAGATTTAATGAAACAAACGAGGCCCCTGACCCGTTCTGTGGTATATATGTGATATCAAAGTGGTATCACGAAGGCCCGCCGTAAGGCGAAAGGACATGCTTAAGTGGCACCCACGGTTCAAATGCCTATCAGATTGGATCGCGCCCTTTACGAGAATATTCGTGAGGAGGCTACTAAGCGGGGCATTCCGATGAGTCACGTCATACGGGAACGTCTAGGCGGTTCTCGGTCGGAAAGCACGCCCGTTGATGTTGCTTCTGTTAGGGCGATTATCAAAGAGATTCTCGTTAACGATCCCGAGGTTGCGGAGGCCCTAAAGGTAAAAGCCTAGGGCCTCGTGCGGCACCTTACGACCGAAGCGATTCTTTGTATTCATGACGCCATCTCGGAACAACCTACCGGCCAATTCGACTTAGAAGCTCTCCGCGCTACGGTCGAAGAGGTCCTTCGCGTTGACGAATTCGGTGCAAATGTTTACCCCGAAATTTTCACGAGGGCAGCAGCGTATTTAGTCTGCATTGTAACCTATAAACCTTTTACACCTGAGAATAACGCTCGCGTCGCGTGGGCAGTTGTAGTCGTGTATCTTCACTACAATGGGGTGGCCATTTCAGAAACCCCCTTCGATCATAACCAGATAGCAGACATGATCGAGAGAGGCGTTTGGTCTGAAAAAGATATCGTGGAACTCTTATATGCACACTCCGAATTCCACGGGGAAAACCCGCCGCATCGGCGCGGCCTCTGGGAATACGACTGAACCCTACTCTTGTATCGTGCGTCTCAGGCGATGACCTGGATCCTAGGCATGCCCACGATGTTCGGTTACAGCATCGGCATATCTGATGTGCGTGTAACGCTGAAAGATGGCTCGGAACGCGATTGTCTTCAAAAACTTCATTCCGTTGGCCCTTTCATCGTCGCGGGGTTTTCTGGTTCCGTTAAGGACGGGTTTGCCATGATCGATGCGCTGCGCGTGGAGCTTGGTGGCATTCCAAGCGATCAGGCCTGGGATCCGACCGCTGTGGCAGAATGGTGGCCCAGCGTCGCTCGATATACGTTTGCGCAGTTCGACACCGAGTTTCAAAGGCGCGGCTGCGATCTTATGCTTCTTTGTTCATCCAAATCAGTCAAATGGTCTTTTCCCGCGGGCCTATGTACACATCTTTCTGTCGCCAAACTTTGATCCGATTGAAGGGAAGACTTTTCGATGGGCGTCTATCGGTTCTGAGTCTGCAAACCAAACTTTCAGACGAGAGCTCGAAAAATCTTTGAACGATAACGACGAATTCAATAATTTGCTCAAAGCAGGACCGAATGGGCCGGAAACATGGCAACCCCCCTTATGATGCAAGTCACGCGGCTAATACAGAGTCACCAGCCGGACGGAATCAGCCCCCACTTGCAACTGGCCCTGATATTCCACGGACGCGGGCGCATCATCTCAAATGATCATGATGTATATCCTAGATCCGGTGAAAAGCAATTATTTCGCATGCCTAACCTGGCCTCTCAATGGGATACGCTATCTTGCAAACAAACTGAAATTCGGGATCATTACGCCGCTGACCAAACCCATATCACGACGCCATTCTCAAACGAGCAAATGCGCGTAATCTTGCGCAAGCCGAAGCTGCTTTCAAAGCAAATTGCTAGCGCACGATAACCTCTCTTATCGTGCATGGCAGTAGGCACTCATTGCCGGGAACGTCGACCTTCAGCCCGATTGCAGACCAAAGTACACTACCCTTAGGTGGCCGTGCTAGACGGAAGGCACAGCGAATCGAGCGCGTTTCTCGCTGCCGCATTCTCGGGCGTGCCCTTGAACCGTTTGTAGGTAGCCACATAGCTCTGTCCCCCGCCAGCGGCAATGATTTGTTCCGCGATTATGGGGCTGAAGCCAACCGTTGCGGCGCTTTCGATGTACCAGCCGGTCTGACTCCCACCACAGATTAGCTCAGCTCTAAAAGCTCTAATATTGTCTGGACCGATCGCCTGCTCAAGATTTTGCCTGGTAAGTCGCGCAAATTGTTCTCCGGTAAGGCCAGTCGGAATGTCTTGCGTTACCAAATTGATCGTTTCCCCATTCTGATTCTCGCCATTCGGCTTCCACGCGCCGATCGTGCTGATTCCTTCTGACGCTGAACTAAAGTCTAACTTTGACCAACCGGAGGGCGCGGTAAAAGAGTACGTCGATCTCGACAGGTGCGCCACTTTAGAGACTGAGGCAATGTTTCCAGCATACCGAGCAACGGCAGTCGGCGCATTTGGCGACGACGTTTGCTGTGGAATGGGTGATGGGATGTCCGAAGGGCCTGGCGTCGAGGTATCGTCAGGAGAGGCAAGGGGCAAAACGTCGTCTGGATTAATCGCGTCCGTCGGCAACGGCTGCGGAGCGGCGCTTGTGAGCTCTCCGCAAACCTTTTGCGCGTGAGCGACCTGCGCGAGATATTTTTGTCCTTTTATCACTTCTAAGTCTTGGTGTGATCCGAATATCCCCTGGCGCCGGCGATACTCGCTGCGGATAAAATGCATTCTTATTGTGTCGCCGCAAAAATTGTTCACGCTTTCCACATCAACGCGCAAATTGGCGGCCTTCCAGCCGATTCCGTATATGCCGCCTTGGCTGCCCTGCTGACCCTCCAGCACTATGCCGCTGGCTTCGTCGCCAGACTTAGCGATAATGTGACCGTTTACTATGACGTTCTGCGCCACGGTGTACGAAAGCGGTTCGCGAGATGCGGCAGAATAGGAGCTGAGGGCATTGTCGAGAGTAACGACGATGACGGTGCCGCGCGGAACGAGCACGGGATCGACGTTAGCTGCCTTTGCCGACGTTTGTGCTAGGGTCGGAGTTGTGCCGGTAACGTCGCCAAGAAGCGCCAAGAAGTCGGCATTTGCCGCCAAGGACGGACCGCTGAGCGTGACGTCCATGTCGTGTATGCGCTCGTCCGTAGCAGCCTTGAACGACGAAATAACAAGTCGCAATCCATTGGCGTCTCTGAGTAGTTGACCCATGACGTAGATCTCAGCGCCGACCGACGCAGCCGCTTCGCCAGCGGCTCTTCCGTTGGTCTGCACGATCTTCGTGTCCCAGCCAGGTTCCTGCGAAAGCTTCGAGGCTACCTGTCGTGTAAGAAGCGCCGCCGAAGTTTTTAGTTCGGCCGTCGAGCGTATGGGTATAACGGCGACGATTCGCGCCTTCGCTTCGGCGGCCGATTGCAGCCAGCAGAACGAAGCCAGCAGGCCAACCACGAAAACCACGAAAACCACGAATGACTTAGGCCAAATACGCATGTATTTTCCTCCGCCGAACTGCGGTGATCACAGGCAGCCTTCCAGAACTTCGCAAACGGACGATTCGAGGCCCTCCGCCTAGGCCCGTCGAAGCAAATCCTTCCGAGCTTTTCTCCGGGAATCTGGAAGCCGCCAGCGGGTAAGAGTTGGCGGCACATCAATTCAAAATACCAACCGATCCATTCCATCTGCCGCCAATTGTAGTTTGCATCCTTGAGTTCGAGCACGCATCTGCGGCCGTCCCAATCCGTTTCAAGTTTGGCAAGTGCGCTTCGCGCGGCTTTTGCATCCTCCGAAAACCTTTCGTCCATCCATACCTCCATGCAGCGAGGAACCAGCGACTTCCCCGAGGGGCACCACGCTATAATTCTGCATTCCCGAAATCGTGACTGCAATGTGATGTTTCGCCTAGGCGAATTGTCACCAGAAGCAAGGCGCTCTTGAAGCCACTTGGCGGGGCTTCGAGGATCATGAAGAAACACGTCTAGAATGCGTTATGGTTAAATGACGACTGCACATCCGCCGGTAGATATATGATCGATATCAACCGTGAATGTTTTGCGCAGCCGCTTCTGTCACAAAAACCAAGAAGCTGACCCTTCGCGGTCTGGTCTGTCTTCGATCTTCCAATGAGTATTTTTTGCTACTCTTCAAGGCTTTCTTGTTGGAACGGTAACCGGAAATAATTCCCATATCCATTGCCATAGACAGCCGGTTTGATATAATCTAACCAGACCTCTTACTAATCGTTACCCATTTCTTGTTGTTTCTTCATAGGTGCACATGATGCATGAGCCAAGCGCCGTATTCCCGCATTCGGAACTCGCTATTTCGGGCGATGATTTAGATGATCGCATCGTCTCACTTTGGCTACATGGCCGGCCGGAAACAACAAAACGAGCGTATTCAGGCGATATTCGCGCGCTACGCGCGCGTGTGTGCAAACCCATATCCAACATCACCCTGGACGATTTGCAAGGCTTCAGCGACTCGCTAGCGGGTTCTGTAGCCACGCGGGCTCGCATTTTAAGCTCCGTCAAGTCCCTGTTTTCATTTGCAGTTAGAATTGGATATTTGCCGTGGAATGTCGGAGGCGCACTGCGCCTACCGCCGCGTCGGCGGAACCTGGCAGAACGTCTGCTCTCCGAAGACGAGATCGCGAAGATCATTTCCGCCACCCGCGGACGGCGCGATAACATCATGCTGAGGTTGATGTATGCGACCGGCGCCCGAGTTTCTGAAATCTGTGCAATGCGGTGGCGTCACGTTCAGGCCTCGGGCGACGCCGGCTTGATCGCAATTTTCGGTAAGGGCGGCCATGAACGAGTTGTTCGGTTGACAGCGAGCTGTTGGCGAGAGCTTATCTGCCTCCATCAGGGCGCCAGTCCCGACGATCGCGTTTTCCGGACGGGCTCGGGGCGAATGGATGTCAGCACCGTCTGGCGCATCGTTCGGTCAGCGACGATTGCAGCCGGATTGACGAGCCGGCCATCACCACATTGGTTCCGACATGCAGCAGCCTCTCACGCGCTCACGCGAGGGGCACCCCTTACACTTGTGCGAGACACGCTAGGGCACAGTTCCATCGCAGTAACGAGCGTATATCTCCACGCGCGGCCAGGCGAAGCACTTGGTCAGTTCTTAGACGTGTAGCTGATGTGGACGAGTTCTTTTATAATGGCCGGCCGCGATCATCGGGCAGTCGCCATCTCTCGTGGCGTTCCGATTTGGTTTCGCGGACGCCGCTATCTGCCGCTAGCACCAACCCGAGAACTGCTTGCGCTCGGGAACAGAGCTCAGTTTGATCGCGGCTACCAGATGCAGCTGGATGGGCTGAATGCGGGTGTCGTTGCGGCCGAGCTAGGGCCGACGGCCATTCTGCTGTGTTGGGAGGCTGAGGACGTCGAATGTCATCGGTCGCAAGTCAGATCGTGGTTTGCGGCATGGGGGATAATTGTCTCAGAGTACGTCGACCCACAGCTGCCGCTTGATATAAATTGCTGGAACCTCTAACAGGTGATAGTCAGCGCGCTAAAAGGTCGGCCACGTCAACCTCCAAGGCGGCCGCAACGGCAGCTAGAGTGCGAAGCGTAATCGCATCGCCCGCCTCGACTCGTTGCCACTGCCGCGACGCAATGTCGGCGCGATCGGCTGCCTCTTCTTGACTTAGCCCAAGCCTTGCGCGAGCGGCGCGGACGTTGCGCGCGATGGTTCGCAGGACCTGATCGTACTTTGCCGGCCGCACCTCTGGAGCGTAGGGCCTGGCATGCCTGATTTGCCACGACAATATTGTCGTGCGATAATATCCTCGAAATCTGACCATGCCTCTGCAAAGATGAAGCGCCTCCTCGTGCTCTGGGCTGCACTGTCACTGACGGCGGGAGGACAAGTGCATGCGGCCGCCACGGATCCAGCCACGATGCAATCATGTACCCAACAAGCTCGAGCGCAGGTGCAGCAAGAGGATCCGAACGACGAGCTTTCCGATGACACGCATCAGCTCGATCTTAAGCTTTTTACTGCAAACTGCTTGGTCAAAGCGCACCAAGATGCCGATGCTGCGACCCTGTATCGAGAAATCGTCAAATACATTGACGTCGCCGATCCGAGTGACTCAGATCGCGAGGCCGAGGCACTCTGGAGACTTGCAACGATCGAAGAGCGCAGCGGCCAGCGAGCACAAGCAATCGCCGATATTCAGCGCGCCCATTCCTTAGACGCTCGTTTTGGTACGGTCGCCGACGCAAAGCCAGATTTTATGAAGGATTACCGGCGGCTGAACGCCTCGCAGATCCGAGTACAGGATTCGATAGCCCTCCGAGAGGTCCGCAAACAAAATGCGATCTCGCTTCGAGAGAATCGCGCCTATTGGCACACCTTAAGCAGCGATGAAAGGTCGGTTATTTGGAACCATGGTGGATCGCGTGACTACAACAAGGATGCCAGACCATGTCATGTCGAGTCGTTTTCGGCTCGTGCGTACGTAGAGAAAACCTGGTGGTATTGCGGGGAGGGCGGACGTTATGCCGAGGCCTTTACTTTCCTGAATGGGCGCTTGAAGTCCACCTACAAACCCTAGAGTCTTGCAATAAATCTCAGCCGCAATTGTCTATGTAAGCGGAGTATGGTCAGACTTTTAGCGCGACCTCAAATTGGGCGCCAGATGATGCCATCACCGAGGCCGGGGTGAAACGCCGTTTCCCCTCCTCCGTTGTCACCGCGATAATATGTCGGACGCTAACGCACAGATGAATCCCATCGTCCCAAGACAGCTGAATCGTGGGAGCGGCACCTTCAGCCTGCCTCAAAATATTCTTGACGCCCTCAGCGACGTCTTCGGTAGCTGGCACGGGTTTGAGTCCGATAACGTGAATGAAGTAAGTTGGAGCACGTGGTTCCTTATGACGAAAATGGAATAAACGCAGCATTTCTACCTCCTGCAACTTAGCTCGGTTCAAACCGTACTACGCCACTCGAGCGGTAATGGTTTCTTGCCGTCGCCAGCCGTGCAGAAGCTTGCGCCCATTTCTCGGACAGCGAGTTATTGGACTCTCCCGCGCGCACGCGCGCGCGAGGGAAGCTTTTTGCCGGGCAGATACAAAACCCGCAATAGTCGCGGAGCAGAGCATGCAACCACAACAGCACCATCGAATATCAAGGGGTGGCTCGTCCCGAAACCTTTATGTCTCACGCGGGGCCGATCGAACAGCTCCTAGGATGCTTAACCGTCGGCATCCCGATGAACGCTGCCGCCGCGATCATTGGGCTTCCCAAGTCCACTCTTTACTCTTGGCTGAAACGTGGTCGGATCGAACCGGGAGGTCCATACGGGCAGTTTGTGCAGCGCTATGAGCAAGTCGTTGCGCGCCTGGAAGCCGCCCATGTGGCCACGGTCCTAAAGGCTGCGAAGACCGATTGGCGCGCCTCTGTCTGGTTTCTTGAGAGGCGTTTCCCTGAGCGCTGGCGCCGTTACCAAACGCAGTCAAAGCGCCTGGGGCGAAAACGTACGACCTAGATCCCTTTTATCTTCAATGCATGGTACTAGCTGATCTCTTAACGTGATCTCTTATAGGGGATCCGACAGATCCCGATCACCGGGATCTAGTTGATCCCTTCAAGGGAGGGATCGATCCGATCCCCCGTTGGCCAGTGCTGAAAGATGACTTCACAGTCGGGAGCCGGGCGGATCCAGTAAAGCGATGTGCACCCTGTCCGGTGCTCGATGGTGATTGCGCCGGCCAGCTCCAGTTCACGCGCGGTTCTCTGCACTCTCTTTACATCGCCGTTGAGCCCGGCCTCATTCGCTATCGTCTCGCGACTGGGAAAGCAAGTGCCACGGTCGCGATCCGCGCGCGAAGACAGTACCAAGAGAACCTGTAATTGGGTCTTACTCAAGCCGACATGCAACCATCCCAAGTCGAACACGGAGTAACGGTGTTTGGGATTTCGATGTGCGTGTGTTGATGGCCAACGTATCCCGACGGAGGCAGGCGGCCGTCGCGACGCAGTAGAGGGCGGGGGAGTCGTCGAGCTGGGTTTGCTATGATTTAGCATCCGGCGATTCGCGTCTGTTCGACGTGAAGCCAGCGTGTTATACTTTGACCGGAAAACCTAATAGACGGCGCCTGACAGCGCCGTTGTTTTTTTGGGGACATTTAGTCCACTGCTAGCTCTTCGCGCAGCCAGCGCTCGATTTCTGGCCTGGGAACGACATATTTTTTCCCAACTCGAGCTGCTCGAATGCGGCCGCTTTTTATCAGTCTGCGAAAATTTGTTTCTCCGATGCCTGTCGCGGCAACAGCTTCGTTAATCGTGTAGCTGAGTTTCCCGCCGTCCAATTCTTTCCGTGGTTTTAGCATTGGTATCCCCTAGATTTCTCTGGTATAGTTAGGCAAGTATAAGCACACGAGAGCAGCTGGCACCAAGCCCAATTGAGAAGAGTAAACGAAAAACGTATACCGTTGTCAGACGCCGTTGTCAAATGAATACGTTAGGCGCGATGTCAAAACATTAAATATCACTTGCTATGGCGACGCGCCGTTGTCAAATGGCGGCAACCCTGATTGGAAAATGCAAAGATTCTGTTTAGTAAGATTATCGCGGTGTAGAGCGCGCGAATGAGTAGGCCGAAAAAACTAACAGCCCGACGACGTCGATCGCCCGGAGAAGGCAGCCTCTTTCTGCGCGGCACGCTGGGCGACGATGGCGTTGGTGTTTGGACGCTGCTGGTCGGCCAGCGTGGCGGTCTCGATGGAAAGCGCCATCGCAAATGGCGCACGTTTCGAGGGACCGCCGAACAAGCAAAAACTGAGATCGCGCGATTCCGACTGCAGGTGCAGGACGGACTGTACTCAGATCCCACCAAGGACACGCTATCCAAGTATCTCTCCGAACGCTGGCTGCCTCACGCAAGAACGCAAGTCTCTGGAAAAACCTACGAACGGTATGCCGAGATCGTTGCGCTGCACCTCGTACCTGCTCTTGGGGCAGTACCACTCGCTCACGTCTCCGCCGTTCACATCGAAAACGCGAAACGGTACTGGCTGAATAAGGGGCGCGTGCGCAAGGAGGGCGCGGGAACTTCCCTATCAGCCCAAACCGTTACGCACCATCTCCGCGTTCTTAATGCGGCACTAACTCAGGCCGTCAAGTGGGGGCTCGTTCCGCGTAATGCTGCCGCAATCGTCGAGCCACCGAAAGGCACACGGCCGATGTCGCGAGCGCTCGATGTGGAACAAGCCCAGAAGCTGCTCGAAGTGGCCAAGAAGACGCGCATGTATGCGCCGATCTTCGTCGCGCTCACCACCGGCGTGCGGCGGGGCGAACTGCTCGGTCTACGCTGGACCGACTACGATGAGCAGTCGGCTACCTTAAGCGTCCGTCAGTCAATCGAGGTCACGAAGGGACAGCTCGCGTTCAAGGCACCGAAAAACGACCGTTGGCGCGCAATCAAACTGGGGGCAGAGACGGTTGAAGTCCTGCGCCGGCACCGCAAGGCGCAACACTCGGAGATTTTCCGCCGTCGGCAGCTAGGGATCGCGTATACGAATCTAGACCTGATCTTCGCGCATGAGACCGGCGCCGTTTGGAACCCGGCAGCGTTTGGTTGGTCCTTCGGCGCCGTTGTCAAACGCGCGGAGATCGGTCATGTCCGTTTGCACGATCTCCGACATTCGTGCGCCTCACTCCTGATCAAGCGCGGCGTACCGATGAAAGTCGTTAGTGAGCGGCTTGGACACTCGAGTATCGGAATCACAGCGAACCTATACACTCACGTCTACGCCGCCGAGCAGGATGCGGCAGCGGAAGCAATCGACGCGCTCTTATGTGCTCACGCGGGCGAACAGGCTAAATAATCCGAGTTCATTGGCTGCACTTTGGCTGGTGCTCAGCCAGCCCAACCTTCGCGCGCTGGCAGCAAAAACGGTAGAGTAGCGCGCAAACGCCCATAAAATAAGGTTGGCGGGAAAGTGTAGGAATCGAACCTACCAGCCGGCTTGCACCGGCCTCAGCGGTTTTGAAGACCGTGCGGGCCACCAGACCCGTACTCTCCCATAATCCCGGAAAGCCCCGATCTCATCGGCTTTTCTCGCGATCTATCCGAATCGAGGCGCGCGCGTCGTCAATTGCGAGCATGGCAGCCCTAGCCATTTCGCCGATTGCAGACTGTTCGTCCGTCGCTAACTCTTCTTCACCGTCGCCGCAAAGAAGCATACCACGCACGCGAGAACGGGCCAGCACCGAAAACATCGTCCCCTCAGGCAGAGCGCGGTCAATCGCCGTCGTCCTAAGCGTATTCTCGGCGGACGTTTTGACCGCATCCCATAGAAGACGTTCATCAATGGGCGGCAGTGTGCCGGCAAACGTACTCCCGCGAGGATACAGCTTTCCGTCACTTTCCTCCAAGTAAAAGCAGCACGAGTTCACGTGGCCGTGCATCTTGAGCGTATCGGCGACTTGTTCGATGATATCTTCCTCGGTTGCGGCTGCCTCGATGGTCTGCCCAAACCGTTTTAAGACTGTGAGATCGAGGTCACGCCCGCGAAATACGAACGAGCGCACTAGAGTCGAGGCCCACTGCTGAGACTTCGGCAGTGCGGCGGCCACCGCAAGCGAGGCGCTCAAGGCAGCGAGTTGCCTAGTCTGAACACTCGGAATGCCGCCCATCTTTAGCGACGATATAAAACCATTGGCAATCCTTCCCACCAAGTTGAAAATTCCCACGATGGCTGACGCCAACAGCGCGTAAACAATTGCCTGGTTGATCACAAAGCGGATATCAAGAAAACGATGACGCAGGATCAGATATCCTAGTCCAATTGGCAGTACAGCCTGAGCGTAAGCGTCAAGGTAGTGAGCCCAGGTCGCGTCGTGCTGAAGGATGCGATAGACGCCGTGGATGGTCGTCCCGGTCGCAAAAATAGCGAACGTAACCGCGACAATGGCCATGCGATTAACGTCGGAGGCCGGTGCTTGTTTCCAGGCCGTAAAACTTGCCACGACTATTAAGACATTTGCGGCGATCCATAGCAGCCAAAACATCTGATTCAAGTACGCAGGAAAGTACACAAATTTCGGGGGAGCTAAAATTAGCACCACAACGGAGAGAATTCCGGAAGCGGACATTGCAAGGAAGAAACCAAGAGGCGTAAGTGAAATAAGCTTGCGCAAGCGGTGCCAGTCTTCAAGGCCGTACGTGGATGAAAAGAGTACGAAATTGGACACGCCAAGCGCGACCCCACCGTAGTTTAGGACGGCGGCAGGCCAGAAGAATGGGTCTCCTTTGGAGTACCACCACCAATAGTTGTTGAGCGACAGACCGAGCAGTGCTGCGCAGAGTATCTTGGCATCTCTTCGATCAAAGCGCGTCAGTGCAATCGTAGCTGCGATTCCCAAAATCAGTATGCGTACAGCCGCCCAAAAAGTGAGGTCCGGCGAGGCCTGCATATCATAAAACGGATGGGAGTCCTTATATCCGGAAAGCCATCCGAGGAAATCATGAACGGCGAAGAAGGTCGATACGCCGATGCCCACCAGGATAATGGCGCGCGATAGTTGTGAGCTTAACGAGCCACGGACAGGCTTCATCAAATCCTATCGCTGATACAATACGTCTGCGGAACTAAATATGCGCGCCAGCTGAGAAAAGCCCACGCGCGGGTCGCATGATGAGATACCGTAGTAATAGTGCGTTCCCATATAAGGCGTGGGCAGGCTGCCATAGCAAGTAGAGTACTTCGTGACGGAACCATTATTATTCATCTTGGCAGGATAGTTGTCGATCACACCCGACCCCAAAATCTTCGAATCATAACGTGCGGCGAATGCTGTCAATGGGATGTCGGCACCGCGCCCCACCACCCCGTTCTTGCTTTGAAATTTAAAAGATGACCGGCCGTTGCTATAGGTCACAGAATAATTGGGTCCTCCAGCTAGCGTTGGCGGAATAGATGTGGCCCAAACCTCAGCAACGCGGAACCCGTCTGGCAGATAACGAGGCAGAATCACCGGGATGCCCAGCCCGGAAAGCATCTCCCATTGACGGCTTGACAATCCATTCGTGGCGGTCCCCTGCGGTTTGACCGAAAAGGCCTTAGCCGACCCAATCCAATCGCCAAGTTGCACCGCTCGCACCGTATAGCGATAGCCGCAGAAACCGATGACGTAGCGGTTCTCCTTGAATCGCAGGACGGCAGTGCTCATGCAGTCTGGAGCGCCGAAGTATGGGTCTCCATCCCGAGGCGGCCCGACGGAAAATTGACCAAGTAGATTTGACGAAAAGTGAACCGGCTGAGGGCTTCTTTTGAGTCGAGCCATATCAAATAATCCCCTCAGGTTGAGATCGAAGCCGTCTTTTGAATCGCGTTGGCTCTTGCCCGAAACCCAGAGCCGATTTCTCTTCTCATCGCGATATATTAGCCCGTATCCATATGCGCCGGCTCCATCATCGTAAAGCACAATAAGATCATCGAGGCGAAAATTCTTCGGGACGGGCATGAGAATGACGGGAATGGGCAGCGCATTTAAGATGCGCCATTGCATGTCCGTTAGGCCGTAAGAATTTGCCGCACGGTTCGCGTTTGCTGACGCCGCCAAGCAACATACTGACAAAAAAAGCAGAAAGCAGAACGCTGGACGCTTCATAGCTTAATCTTCAACCAGCGTTTACAAAGAGAGGGAACGGGATTGAATCTCACGCGAGTGCTCCCTTTAGAATAGCGGTATTGCTGGATTGAACGGTCGCGTCTGAGCCGTGCCCGCAAAAACCAGCCAGGTAGCCAGACCCTTCGCATTGTTAGAACCGAGGGTGTGTTCATAGCATGGGTTCGGCGCAATCCGGGCGATTGTTACCGCCGCATTTCCTGTCGGGCTTGCCATCGGGCGTGACGCTAATCGTGATCGTGTGTGGCCGTCGTGAGAGCGCAGGTGCCGATGCAAGCATCACCATCACCGAAGAGGACAGTCCCTGCCCAGAAAAATGGGTGTTGAAATTGACGGTCATCCGCGCCGGCAACATGAAGCTTTCCCGTGATCAAATCAATTTTTGTTTGCCGGAGCGCCTCCGCAGGAGTTTTTCGATGAGCGAGCAGTTGAAATAGGCGGGCGCTGAAGGCCGGCGCGACTGCGTCTAGGATCTCCCAGTCGGTAACGGAGACTATAGGCGTGCCGGCGTACATGAAGGCTTGAGTAAGACTCTCGACACCGTCACCGTTCGTCGTCTTGCCGTTGCTATTGCACGCGGACAGCATGATGAGTTGGGCGTCAAAGCTCAGCCCCAGAACATCGGCCATTGTAAGGTATCCGCCTGCAGCCGGGTGCGCCATTACTAAGGATGGCCGTTTCGCGCTCACCTGATTCGACAAATCCGCGTGCGTGGCAAAGACCACAAACCTGTAATCTTTCAATCGGTGCTCGGCGCTCAGTTTCTTGACTGTCTGTACTGACGCGTCGGGGCCCAAAAAGAGTTTCGATTTTTGTGGTTTCAAAGCATCGGCGATCGCCTGTACTTCATCCTGGGTTCCTAGCAGCGGCGGCCATGGTCGGCTCCGTGCGTCCGAAGCGGCGGCAGACGATGATGGCGCCATCGCTTCCTCGTACGTTGGATTCGCGAAAGCCAGTAACGGTAGGGCCGCACGCGTCGGCTGTTTCCTGCGGAGCACACCGAGTAGCGATGCCGACGAAAGATAGGCAATCGAATGATCTTGAATGAGATAATGTGGTGGGCGGTCTTTTTGTAAGCGCGTGACGAGAGCTTCGAATGGAACTGCATAAAGTGAATTGCTCGGAACGACAAATACCGTGGACGCGCGAGCGATCATCGCGCGTGCCTCGGAGGGAAACAACCATCGATACAGGTCCGCACTTGCTCTTTCGAACGCGGGGAGACCAAGGGTCGCCTGTCCCTGTAACGCCGTTATGGGTGGCTGCAACGCGATCGCCGACTCGAGCGTCAACGGACCGTCTAAGAACGCACTCACCTTCGTGCGTGCTGCACTCGTCCCGCCATGAAGATTAAAGAGGCGAAAACCGCCGCTATGATCGGGCGTTACAACCCAAAGCACCGTAGACGAAGGCAGCACGTCATACACAAGCATCGCCTCTCCACGATGCAGCGAAGCTTGAATCGCGGTACTGTCGAGGGGCTGTGGATTCAGCAGTAGATAGTAGTTCTTATAGTGAGAGTCTTTATAGTGAAACTTGATGCTGGCCTCAAGTTTTGCTTTGCGGACTCTAGCCGCGTCGAGCTCAATTTCGAGCGAAGCAATCGTATCGCTGCCCGGCTGCGCCGCAGAGCGCGCTTGTGCAAGAGCGATTTGCAGCTGCGCAACTTGCGCCGAGATACTGTTTTCCGCATCGCTGACTTTGGGCAATACGCCGGAGAAACGGCGCGCGGCGCTCTGCGAAACGCGCTCAAGAAATGCGCGCGCTTGGCGCCGCTCAAAAACCTCGAAAGCCTTCCGTCCGCAGCCGCGACCAGGGAAACTCCGGTCTAGGTTGATTAAGTAACTGATGTAGTCATCGTAAACGCTGAGCTTACCGGCGAGATATCCTGAGCGATAGTTTTCCTGCAGCCTCGCGCGCATCTGCTCGATTTTGGCGATCGCTTGCTCAAAGGTACGAAGTGCGCGTGGCACGTCGGTCCTGCGAATGCCCTTGCGCTCACCGCTGACCGTGCATCGCATCGTCGATGGAACCTTATCGATGAGCGCTTCGGTGCGCGCGATGTCATAGGCAGCCTCCCAGAACGAAGTGGGCGAGGTGACGCTCCTCGTCAACGTGACAGCGTGATCGATCGTAGACGCGGCCGCCTCGGGTTGCCTCTCGCGAGCTTCGATGAGGGCAAGCTCAGCTAAAAAGCCGGCTTCGTCAGCGCGATCATTGATCGATTCGGCTAGAATGAACGCAGAGCGAGCCGCTTTACGAGCGCGCTCTAAGTGGCCTGCTCGCGGCGTATCGTAAGTGAAATTATTCGTTACGGAGATCTCCACTCGCGCTGTGTCTGAGAGAGCGCGCGCTTGTCCAAGCACGAGTCCAACAGGGTCACCATTGAGAAGATCCCTTAGCAGCTCATCGCCGTAGAGATTCACTGGTGGCGGGGGAGTTGGACAGTCCAAGCACCATCCCGACACGTTCTTGCCTCTGGGTGAGCCGATCGAGTCTCGACGATCCCAACTCAGGTGCGCGGCGAGGCTGCGATATCCCGCGAGCGATGCGTCAAATGCCGAGAGGGCGTCGTTGGTGTGACCGTGCGCAAGCTCAGTCTGACCAATCAACTCTTGCGTATAGGCGACACCGACATCATTCGATGTGCCTTCATCGAGCGTTCTCGCGCGTACGAAGCTGCGGTACGCCTCGTCAAGTTGACCAAGTCCGAGCTCGACTGCCCCAATGTTTCGGTATTCGTCCGATTCAGGCAAGTTTTCCCGATCGCGGCCGAATTCTGCGTTGCGCTCCCGCTCGGCAAGTGCTATCAGTGCGTCCTCATATTCGCCCAATGCCGTTTCGTAGTTTCCCAATGCAAATTCTATCCGACCGATAAGGTCGTGGTCATCCGCTAACGCATCGAAAAACTTGAGCCGTCGGTGCAAGTCGCGCGCCTTCTTGGCAGCAAGCAATGCGTCCGGTAATCTCTGCAGCTGAAACTGGGCTGTGCTTAGCTCGTACGCGACCTTCGCAGTCCTAGAATCGTCCGAGTAGTGCGACAACACGATCAACGTCGGCCGCCACAGCCTCACCGCTTTCTGATAGTCGCCCGTGTCGTAAGCGACGAGGCCATCCGCGTCCGCCGTAGCGAGCTTAACGCTAACGTTGCTCCCAGGCAGAAGCGGTGGTGTAACCGCTCCACACAGGGTTATTACACATGAGGCGGCCGCGAGGAGCTTTCTCAATAGAACGCGGAAGCTGGCCGTGAGCGGTTCATATTATCGGGATAAGTTCGCCGGCGGGCATAAATCGCCTTAACTCACACGATCTTGGCGTCTTCCGTCGCATTTGCCCCAGGCAAGGTGATATCATGATTGCCGAGCGATGTTACTGCTAGGCCAATTGACAAGGTCGCTGCTCTTGGTCACGGCCGTCCTCCTGCTGCTGGGGGCTGCGCCGGCGGACTCAATGGCGGTCGTTACGGCGCTGGTCAGGATAGGCCTCGCCAACGCTCAAAGCAATTTTAGTGCGTTGCGAAGCACTTACCACAGCGATGTCGACGTCAATTATTACGATACGCATCACACAAGCCCAAGATCAGTCCTCTCTATCTACGACATCGCTCGTTTTGAGCAATGCTCAAATAATAGCGCCCGCGCGGATCCCCGGTGCGCAATCGACCCTTGGGAGCTATGCGCCAATGGGCGCGGTTTTAAAATCCGCCATGAGCAGACTCGAGTGCCTTTCCGAGCAGACAACTGGCAGATCTTTTGTAGTAGCTCCACTGTCGACGAGCCTCTCGAAGCAGGCGCGGAAACGCTTCGGCGGGCAGTTGCTGCAGTCGTTCCGCCGGGATTTGCTTATGAACGCCGCATCTACGCGACACCAACCTGGATTCAAATGATTTGGACCGGACCGGAAGGCGTACGGGTCCTGCTCGAGATCGAATCGGATCGTGCAGACCAAGCACGTTTCGACGTCGTGGTTATACACGATCTACTTCCCAGAATGTAAGCGAATTATCAAAAGGGCCTATGGACGCGGTTGTTCGTCAGCTAGCGCTACTCGTCGGTGTCGTCGGGCTCAGATTCGACTCCCGTTCGTGCTATGCGTGTCACGGATTTATCACGGGCGGGCGCGGATTGAGCCTTTTTTGGGCGGACCAGTTAGGGGAGGGAATCGCTGCTTGGCCGATTATATCGGGCTTTTCCGGAATTACGCGAGTTAGTCAGGAAATGCTTGCAGGCGTTTGAAGACCGTGCGGGCCACCAGACCCGTACTCTCCCATAATCCAAGTTCACTGCTTGGGCACAATCGCCGCCGTCCCCGCCAACGATGAAAGACGCTCCAAGGCCGAATTGCGTACTTGACAATACATAAGTGGTGACTTATGATTTGCTTGTGCCCGCCGCCACACCCGACTTGCTCATGCGCACGCTGGCCGATCCAACGCGTCGCGCAATTTTCGAACGCATTGCCGGCTCGAAGGAAGCGAGCGTTGGCGCGCTGACACAACACGCCCGCGTCTCCCAGCCCGCGGTTTCGCAACACCTAAAAGCACTGCAAGAAGCTCGCCTCATCGCGGGGCGCCGCGCCGGGCGGTGCACATTTTACCGCGCCGAACCGCGCGGATTACAGCCGCTGGCCGCGTGGCTGCAGCAATACGAACGCATGTGGTCGCAGCGGTTCGATCGCCTAGATGTTTATCTGCAGCAGATGCAGAGAAAAGAGAAACGCCGTGGCCGCAAACGATAAGCCCGCCGAACCGATTCTCACCCTGACGCGCGTTTTTGACGCGCCGCCGGACGTTGTGTTCAAAGCCTGGTACGAGCCGGAACACTTCAAGCAGTGGTTTGCGCCGACCGCCTTTACGATTCCGGACTGCGAGATCGACCTGCGTGCCGGCGGCGTCCTGCGTTTCAGCATGCAGTCGCCGCAATGGATCGAGGGCCGGAAAATTTGGTCGAAGGGCGTGTTTCGCGAAGTCGAAGTTCCAAAACGAACCGTGTCGGTCGTGAATTTTTCAGACGAGAACGGCGAGCCCGTGAAACCAACGCACTACGGACTGAGCGAAGACTTTCCGGAAACGATGGTGATGATTGTGATCTTCGAACCTCACGAAGGCGGCAAGAAAACAAAATTAACGATGTCCCAATCTATACCGCTCTCCGTTGCCGAACGCAACGGCGCGCTGATCGGATGGGGACAGACGCTCGATAACTTGGCCGCGCACCTCAAGAAAATGTAGCGCCACGAGGGTGGCTCCAGACGCGGCCGCGATAACCCATTCAGGCGACATTCAAGCTTTCTTCATTCCTGGGCCGTAGGCTGTACCCACAGCCAGACGAACATATGTAGAGGAGATTTTTTCGCATGAAGACGCTGCGGTTCTCGTTTATCGCGCTTGCCATCGTGGTCCTCGCTGCCGCGTGCGCGGGGAGGAACGGAACCGGCCCTCTACCCCAGATGGCGATGCCGCAATCGGTCTCACCGGCGCTGATCCCGCCGGCCCCGATGGCCAAAACGGCCATCTTGCCTAGCAGCGCGATGAGTTCACCGCGCTCCACGCAGAGCGACATTCAAGGCCTGAACTGGACGCAAATCCCAGGTTCCGCGGCGCAGGTAACCGCCAGCACCGATGGGTCCATTTGGGTCCTTTCGACCGCGCCTTCGGGCCCCGACAAGTACATATGGCACTACGTCAACGGCACCTGGACGAACATCGCTGGGCTCGCCTCCCAGCTAGCCGTCGCTCCCACCGGCACCCTCTATGCGATCAATTCGGGCGGCGGAACCTATTCCTACAGCGCCGGTACGTGGACCGCTCTGGGCGGGGGCGCCCAGGCGCTGACCGCGGCCGCCGACGGCTCTACCTACGTGCTCTCGAACGGCGGCAGCGGCCCCGACCGAGCGATCTGGCACAACGTCAACGGCGCGTGGTCGCAAGTGCCCGGCGCCGGCACCGCGATCGATTCATCTTGGGACACCGGCAGCTACACCGCCTCGGGCGGCGCGGTCAATTCCGGCGGCCTCTACATCCTCAACTCGATCGGCGCTATTTACTACGAAAATCCCGACCACAGTTTTTCGACCTTGCCGGGCAACGCTTCGGCGATCTCGGCCACGACCGGCGGCGGCGTCTTCGCGCTTGGTTATCCGACGAATTCGGCCGGCAACAACATTTATTACTATAACTTGAGCACGTCATCGTGGGCCAACGAGAGCGGTTCCGGCGTCAGCATTGCCACCGACGGATCGCATCTTTATGTGGTCGCCGCCTCCGGCGCGATCTACGTTTCGCCGGTAACGCCGACTGCAACACCGACGCCTTCGCAAAACCTGCCGGTGCTTTCAAGCGTCGGCGGCGCAGCGGCGTACGTGAACTCGAGCGGTTACACGCTCTACGTATTCAACGCCGACGGCAATCTCGTTTCAAACTGCACGCTCGCAACGTATAGCGGATGCTCGGGCACGTGGCCGCCGCTGACGGCGCCCGCCGGCGCAACTGCCAGCGGAGACTTCGCGCCGTTCACGCGTTCAGACGGAACCAAGCAATGGGCTTATCAAGGTCATCCGCTCTACACCTACTCCGGCGACACCGGGCCGTATCAAATGAACGGAGACGGTTTGATCGAACCGGACGGGCACACATGGTCGGTCGCGCGGCCCGCGGGCACGGTAACGCCTAAGCCGAGCTCGGCGCCCACCAGTCCGCCTTGCACGGGCTACTACTGCTAGGATCGATTGGTCGAACGGAGGCGCTTGCGGATCGCCCAAGCGCCTCGTTCGAGCTCCGCGCTTAGCGTCGCAACGATCGAACCGAGCGTCGCGCCCGACGCGTGCAGTTCGCGAAAGCGGCCCTGAAGATGCTCCACCTCGCCGGGACTCCATGATTTCCCGCGATTGCGAACGACGTGCGGCGCCGGCGGCGTCTCCAGCAGGGAACCCGGAATGATCTTTCGCAGGTCGGGAACGCGACTGCGAAACGTGCGCTCCGAAATTTCGAAACCGATAAACCGGCGGTTCATGCCGATCGCCACCGCGGCAGTCGATCCGCCGCCCAGGAAAAAATCGCAGACGAGATCGCCTTCCTTGCTGCTGTACGCCAGCAGTTTCTGCAATAGCGCCTTAGGGAGTTCGTTTTTATTCTTGCGCCGGCCCGGCTTGTACTCGCGCTTGATGCTCCAGACGTCTTCGCGGTCGCGATAATTGAGCGACCGTCCGTCGCCGGCGGTTTCGTCCAACGCAAAGCGCGACTGCAGGTTAAACGTACGCTTGCCGCCCGGCTTCGCATAATAGAGTATGTGATAGTGCGATGAGACGAACTTCGACGATGTGTACACGCCGAAGTTATACTTCCAAATAATGTGATTGATTTCACGCAAGCGCGTCGCGCGCAGCGCCCCGAGCACGTCGTACAGATTCGTGTAGCCTGAAACGACGTAGAGCTGGCCGCCCGGCTTGAGCACTCGTTCCGCCTGTGCGATCCAAGCCCGGCTGAATGCCTTGTACTTGCGAGCGTCGACCTCGACGTAGCCGTCATCCACGAAACGTTCATCGCGGTTGTAATGCCGGTCGAGGCGATCGCCTTCAATGCCGTAGGGGGGATCGGTAACGATCAAATCCACACTTCCGTCGCGCAAGTGGGCGATCGCACCGCGCACGCAATCCGCATTGACGAATACGTGCTCGCCGATACGTTCGATCCTCTCCGCCATACCGGAAGCTTCGCGCCCGAGCGCGAAGCCGTCCTTCATGGTCACGACCCGCCCCGACATCCGCAATGTGGCGATCATCGCGCACGTGGATCACGGAAAAACCACGCTCGTCGACGCGATGCTTAAACAAAGCGGAATCTTCCGCGAGGGGCAGCACGTCGCAACGCGCGTCATGGATTCAAACCCGCTCGAACGCGAGCGCGGTATTACGATCCTCGCTAAAAATACGGCGATCAAGCACGGCGACATGAAATTCAACATCGTCGACACGCCCGGGCATGCCGATTTCGGCGGCGAAGTCGAGCGCGTACTGCAAATGGTGCAGGGCGTTCTTTTACTTGTCGACGCCGCTGAGGGCGTGATGCCGCAGACGCGCTTCGTGCTGCGCAAAGCGCTCGAGCTGGATCTGAAGACGATCGTCGTCATCAACAAGATCGACCGGCGAGATGCGCGGCCCGCCGAAATCGTGAACGACGTCTTCGATCTGTTTGTCGAGTTGGGCGCCAACGACGAACAAGCCGAATTCCCGGTGGTCTATACGAACGCCAAGCTCGGCATCGCGAAACGGTCGCTCGACGACGAAAGCCAAACGCTCGAGCCGCTCTTCGAGACAATCGCTTCACGCGTGCCGGAAGCGCCCGCCGAAGATGGACCGCTGCAGCTGTTGGTTTCCGCGATCGACCACAACCAGTACGTGGGACGCGTCGGAATCGGCCGCGTTTTTCGCGGCGTCGCGCGAGTCAATGCGCCGATCGTCAAAGTGGCGCGCGACGGAACGATCGAAACGGGCTTGAGGCTCACCAAGCTCCTGACGTTCTTCGGCCTCGAACGCCTTGAAGTCGAAGAGGCGATGGCCGGCGACATCATCTGCGTTTCAGGAATCGAAGGTTTGAACATCGGCGATACGATCGCGGACATCATCGCACCCGAAGGCGTCCACGCGGTCGCGGTCGACGAACCGACCGTCTCGATGTTCTTCAGCGTGAACAACTCGCCATTTGCGGGTCGCGAAGGCAAATATCTGACGTCCCGGCAGATCCGCGACAGGCTGATGCGCGAACTCGAATCGAATGTCGCTTTGCGCGTAGAGGAGACCGAATCGGCCGATACGTTCGAGGTGCGCGGACGCGGCGAGCTGCACCTTTCGATTCTGATCGAGACGATGCGCCGTGAAGGCTTCGAACTGCAAGTTTCAAAGCCGCAAGTCATCATCATCGAGCGCAACGGCCAAAAGCTCGAGCCGGTGGAATATGTGGTCGTCGACGTGCCTGACGAGTACGCGGGCCCGGTCATCGAATCGCTCGGACAGCGCAAAGCGTTGATGTCGAACATGATATCGGTGGGCGGCTCGCGCAGGCTCGAGTACACGATGCCGACGCGCGCGATCTTCGGTTTGCGCGGCGAGCTGTTGACGCTCACGCGCGGCACCGCCGTCATGTCGCATACGTATTACGATCACGAGCCGTGGCTCGGCGAGTTACCCGGCCGCAACGTGGGTGCGCTGGTTGCCAGCGATACCGGCAGAACGACGGGCTACGCGCTGATGGGCGTGCAGCAGCGCGGCCGGTTTTTTGTCGGTCCGGGCGTAGAAGTCTACGAAGGCATGATCGCCGGCCGGGCCAACGACGACATGGATGTGGCGCTCAACGTCGTGCGCGCAAAAAAACTCACCAACATGCGCGCCGCGGGTTCGGATGAAAACGTCAATATCGCGCCGCCCGAAGAGCTTTCGCTCGAGCGCGCCATTGAGTTCATCGAGGACGATGAGCTGGTTGAGGTAACGCCGAAGTCGATTCGACTTCGAAAACGCATCCTCAACGAAGCGGCGCGTTTGCGTCAGCGGAAAAGGGAGAAAGTCAACGCATGAGTTTTAGGAATGTTACGCAATAAGCCCGAGAACTGCGACTGCGCCGGCGGCGACCGTGGCTGAAAACGCGAGCCGTTGCCGGTACAGTTTGATATCGCGAATGTAAGCCAGCGCCATCATTTCAATCGCGAGCTCCTCGACCATGCCGTGTCGCGTCGCCGGCAGCGACGCAATATACTCGTCGACGGTTTTCGAAGATTTTACCGACGGCCGGTCGGCCAGCGAGTCGCGCCAATCCAAACGAAACATTCCGCCGGCGTAAAACGTGTTTTGCATGCGCACGCCGCGAATGTGCCCGGTCGCATCGCCGATCCCGACGAGCGTCTTGACGGCTACGTAGACGGCCGTCACGTACAGTATGATGGCCGCAACCATAACGATATGCCCAACCGTCGGCGTAAAGCTGCGCCCGTGCCAATACGCAAAAAACAAGGCGACCTGCGGCAATGGAATAGCGAGCGCGGCCAGCAAGATGCTGACCTTCGTATCCACGGCTCGAATCGTTCCCTGTATATCTTTGATCGATGAGAGCAGAAAGTGCATCTGCTCGCTGAACGCGAGTTCCATCATCCTATGCTAGCACCGCCTGCGCGCTAAAGGTGAGCTCGCCGCGCTTCTCGTCGTAATCCACGCGGATGTGCTGGCCGTCCCGAACGTCGCCTGCCAGAATCTTGCGGCCGAGCGGCGTTTCGACTTCCTTTTGAATCGCGCGTTTGAGCGGCCGCGCTCCATAAACCGGATCGTAGCCGGTTTTCACGAGATGGCGTTTTGCAGCCGGCGTAAGCTCGAGCTCGATGTGACGTCCCGCCAGCCGGCCTCGTACCCGCTCGAGCTGAATGTCCACTATTTTTTCCAGCTGCTCTTCGGTGAGCGCGTGAAAGACGATGACCTCGTCGACGCGGTTGAGGAATTCCGGCCGGAAGTGCTGGCGCAACTCGTCGAGCACGGTTGCGCGCATGACCGCGTAATCGGCGCCCGAGAAACCGCCCTTGTAATCGAGGATGCGATGACTGCCGATGTTTGACGTCATGATGACGATCGTGTTGCGGAAATCCACCGTACGGCCCTGGCCATCGGTTAAGCGGCCGTCATCGAGAATCTGCAAGAGGACGTTGAACACATCCGGGTGGGCCTTTTCGATCTCGTCGAAAAGAATAACGCTATAAGGCCGGCGCCGGACCGCCTCGGTCAGCTGACCGCCTTCCTCGAAGCCGATGTATCCCGGCGGCGCTCCCAGCAGGCGCGCAACCGTATGTTTTTCTTGGTACTCGGACATGTCGATGCGAATCATGGCGCGTTCGTCGTCGAACATGTACTCGGCGAGCGCGCGCGCGAGTTCGGTCTTGCCGACACCGGTCGGACCGAGGAAAATAAACGAGCCGATCGGGCGGTTCGGATCGGCTAAACCCGAACGCGACCGCACGATTGCTTCCGCCACGGCGTCCACGGCTTCGTCTTGACCGATGACCCGTTTGTGCAGCTCATCGTCGAGATGAAGCAGCTTCTGCACTTCGCCTTCGAGCAGCTTCGTCACCGGAACGCCGGTCCAACGGCTAATGACCTCGGCGATGTCTTCTTCGTCGACCTCTTCTTTTGAAAGGCGCGTTTGGCCGTCGCGCTTGGCGAGGCTTTGTTCTTCCTGCTGCAGCTGCTTTTCGAGCTCCGCCAGTTTCCCGTACTTCAGTTCCGCAACGCGATTCAGATCGTACTGCCGCTCGGCTTGCTCGATCTGAACTTTCGTCTGTTCGATTTGTTCGCGCAGCGCGCGCGTCTTCTGAAGAGCGTTCTTCTCCGCTTGCCAGCGCGCTTGCAGCGCAAGCTGTTCTTCCTTTAAGCTTGCAAGCTCGCGCTCGAGCTGCTCAAGACGGTCTTTGCTCGCGCGGTCGCGTTCTTTGCGCAACGCCTCACGTTCGATCTCCAGCTGCATGACGCGCCGCGTGAGTTCGTCGAGCTCTTGCGGCATCGAATCGATTTCGGTTCGCAGCTTGGCCGCGGCTTCGTCGATCAGATCGATCGCTTTGTCCGGCAAAAAGCGGTCGCTGATATAGCGGTTCGAAAGAACGGCCGCCGCCACCAACGCCGAGTCCTTGATGCGCACGCCGTGGTGCGCCTCGTACTTTTCTTTCAGCCCGCGTAATATAGAGATCGTATCTTCGACGCTCGGCTGATCGACGAAGATTGGCTGGAAACGCCGCTCGAGCGCCGCGTCCTTCTCGATGTACTTGCGGTATTCGTCCAGCGTCGTTGCGCCGATCATGTGGAGCTCGCCGCGCGCCAGCATCGGCTTGAGCAAATTGCCGGCATCCATCGAACCCTCGGTCTTGCCCGCACCGACGACCGTGTGCAGCTCGTCTACGAAGAGTAGGATTCGCCCTTCCGCACTTTGCACGTCTTTGAGAACCGCTTTGAGGCGTTCCTCGAATTCGCCGCGGTATTTTGCGCCCGCTATCAGCGCGCCCATGTCGAGCGACACGATCCGCTTATCCTTTAAACCCTCGGGCACGTCGCCGCGCACGATGCGCTGCGCCAGCCCTTCTACGATTGCGGTTTTGCCGACGCCCGGATCGCCGATGAGCACCGGGTTGTTTTTCGTGCGGCGCGAGAGCACCTGAATGACGCGGCGGATCTCGTCGTCGCGGCCAATGACCGGATCGAGCTTTCCGCGCTCAGCCTCTTGCGTGAGGTCGCGCCCGTATCGTTCGAGACTCTTGTACGTGCCTTCGGGATTTTGCGTCGTGACCCGCTGATTGCCGCGAACCTCACGCAGCGCTTGCAGCAACTTGTCGCGCGTGAGCCCGGCATCGCGCAAGAGCTTGCCGACCGCGCCGCTGCTTTGCGCCAGCGCGAGCAACAAGTGCTCGACGGAGACGTAGTCATCCTGAAGCTGCTTGGCTTCAGCGTCTGCTTGGGAAAACAAGCGTGTGAGCTCGGGGGAAACGGTCACGTTCGCCGACTCGGCGCTCGCGCCGGTCAAGCGCGGAAGGCGTCCGATCGCTTCGGCCGCACGCTTCTCCAGCGTTTTGGGATCGACGCCGGCTTCGCGCACGATCTCGGGCGTGATTCCGCCATCCTGTTCGAGCAGCGCTGCGAGCAAGTGCTCGGGGGCAGTCTGCGGGTTGTGCTCGTTGAGCGCCTTGGTGTAAGCCGAATTGAGCGCGTCTTGCACGCGCTCCGTCATGCGGTCTGCGTTCACGGTGTGGCCGCCACCAGTCCGTCGATCTCGCCGATGTAGCGCTGCTTGCGTTCATCGTCGAGGAAGGAAGATTCGAACGAATTACGCGCCAGGCGCACGAGATCGGCGTCTGTGAGCTTAAGCGCATCGTGGACTGCGCGGTAATTGTCGGCGACATATCCGCCGAAATAAGCGGGATCGTCGGAGTTCACCGTCGCGCGCAAACCGGCGTCCAGCATGCGTTTGAGCGGATGATCTTGCATGCGATCGACCACGCGCAGCCGCACGTTGGAGAGCGGACAAACCGTCAGCGGAATTTGGCTGTCCGCCAAGTGCGCGACCAATTTGGGATCCTCCATGCTGCGCACGCCGTGATCGACGCGCGAGACTTTCAGCAGGTTAAGCGCTTCCCAGACATACTCGGGCGGTCCCTCCTCGCCCGCGTGCGCAACGGTTAAGAATCCGCCGGCAAGCGCACGGTCGAAGACCGCCTTGAACTTCGAGGGCGGATTGCCGAGCTCGGCCGAGTCCAGGCCGACGCCGATGATTTTATTGCGGTACGGCAGTGCGAGTTCGAGCGTTTCCATCGCCGACGCTTCAGGCTGATCGCACAAGAAGCACATGATCAGCGCCGTCGTCATCCCGAAATCGCTTTCGCTGCGCTGCAAGGCGGACCAAAGTCCGTTGATCACCGTTTCGAAACTGAGGCCGCGTTTCAAATGCGCTTGCGGATCGAAAAATATCTCCGCGTGCCTCACGCCTTGCGCTTGCGCGCGGCCCAAATACGCGGTAGTCAAATCCTCGAAATCGCGCTCGGTCCAGATTGCGGCCATGGCGGCGTAGTAGAGGTTTAGGAACGACTGCAGATCGGTGAACTTGTATGCGTCCTCGAGTGCGGCGACGTTGGGATAGCTCAGCGTCACGTTGTTCCGTTTTGCGAATTCGAAAATTTGCGCCGGCTCGAAGGTACCCTCGATGTGAACGTGCAGTTCGGCTTTAGGAAGCGCGCGCGGATCGATCACGCTTGACCCTCGGCGGATGCGCTGCGCAACATACGGTAATCGCCGCTGCGGACCGTGATGCCGCGCGCGTCGAACCATTCCAGCAAGGGCACGGCATACTTACGCGACGTGCCGATAAGATCGCGGAATTCCGCCATCGTCATCCGGCTGTGCTCGCGCAAAAAAGTCTGTACTCGCGAGCGAATCTGCGCGATTTGCGTGCCCCGGTACAACTCCTCGTTGACCTTCACGAAGGCACCTTTTGCAAGCAGCATATCGAAAGCCTTGCTCGCGCCATTCACCCGCGATTCGCGCACGCGCGCTACGACGGCAGCAAGTTCGGCGGGCATGAATGGATTCGCCGCGTCGAGCGGCACCAGCTCTTCGAAGAAACTTTGCTGCTCCGCAGTCAGGTTCGGCGTGTGACCGGTGGTCGCGAAATAGCCGGCGCGCCGCGCGAGCCGGCCTTCGTCGGCCAACGCGTTCAGCACGCGAACGAGCAACGCTTCGGGCACCTCCAGCGCACGCGCGAGCGTCAGCGACGTCGCGCCCATCGCCCACGGCTCGCGCGTTTGCGCTTCGTTCAAATAGCGCAACGCGGCTTCGAGCAATGCGCCTGCCAAGATTGCATCCAAATATGCGTGCGGACGCGCCACACTCACCACGTCGCCCGTGCTTTCCAACTTCTTGAGCAAAGCTTCGACGCGCGCTTCACGCAGATTGGCTTCACGTGAAATTTCCGTCGCGGTCAATGCTGCAAGTCCGCGCTGCAGCACGGCCAGCACTGCGCCCTCGTCGTGCGATGTCGCATTTTTTGTTCCCGGACTTCCGGCGTCGTTCTCGATCCGTCCGCCCCCCAGCAAATCTTTGGGGGAGAGCCGCCGGACGACAAACGCCGTTCCCGGATATGCCACCGTAGCGCGCCGCAAAAAGAGCGTCCCGCGAATAGCTGCGCCCGGTTTGGGCTCTTCGTCCAATACGAGCGTTCCTAGGATCTCGGCCGAACCGATGTACGCACGCACGGCATTGCGCCGCCGCAATATCGGCATCGCTTCGCGCAGCGCGTCAAAATGTACGGCGAACGTTTGAGCAGCTGCGAGTTCAGGCGCGACGAGCATCTCACCGCGCGCGATCTCCGAAACATCAACGCCCGGCAGATTGGCGGCGACGCGCGCCCCGCCCGCAACGGCTTGCTGCTGTTTTCCAAAGGTTTGCAAGCTGCGAATGCGCACGGCTTTGCCGCTCGGCTCGAGTTTGACGCGATCGCCGGTGCTGAGCGTGCCCTGCATCAAGGTTCCCGTAACGATCGTGCCGTGGCCTGGCAACACGAAAACTCTATCGATCGGCAGATACGCCGGCGCGTCGGGACTGCGCGGGGGAAAGCTCGCCAAGATCGATCGCATGCGCTCGCGCAGCTCGTCCAACCCCTGCCCCGTCGTGCTCGACACGGGCAGGATGGGCGCGTCCGCAGCGATCGTTCCTTGCAGCGACGCGCGAATGTTTTCGCAGCTCTGCGCCAGCTCATCAGCGGAAACGAGATCGATTTTCGTAACCACGACGATCGTGTCGCGCACGTTCAAATACCGCAGAATCTGCAAGTGCTCGACGGTTTGCGGCCGCACGCCTTCATCGGCCGCGATCACAAGGAGCAAGAGTTCCATGCCGGCGGCGCCGGCCAGCATGTTGTGCAAGAATCGCTCGTGGCCGGGTACGTCGACTATCCCCGCTTCGACTCCATCACCGAGCTGCAGATGCGCGAACCCGAGATCGAGCGTCATTCCGCGCAGCTGCTCTTCGAGCCAGCGGTCGGGGTTGGTGCCGGTCAGCGCGTTGACGAGCGAGGATTTTCCGTGATCGACATGACCCGCCGTTCCGACGATGTGCATGAATTACAGCGTTTGAAGCGCTGCGATTGCGATCGGATCTTCGGAAGGTTGAACGGTGCGCAGATCGAGCAACAGGCGTCCGTCCTCGATGCGCGCGATGATGGGGCGATCGCCTTTTCGTAATTTCCCGGCCGCCGCCGAAGCGCCGCCGGTTGGATCGAGCGCGACGGCAAGCGATGGGAGCGCGCCTTGCGGAACCGATCCGCCGCCCGCGTATGCGGTCGTTTCAACGATCGCGGCGCCCTTCAGCGCCTTTGCGTACGCGTTTGCGCGTTCGCGCAACGTTTCAACCGGCATCGCAAGCATCGCATAGAACGGTATCTCGGTACGGCGCTCGGGCGCGCTCCAAATGCGCAGCGTTTCGATGAGTGCGGCCAACGTGAGCTTATCCACGCGCAGCGCGCGCAGAAGCGGGTTCGTCCGCAATCTGGCGACGAGCGTCGCGGAACCGGCGATGATGCCCGCTTGCGGGCCGCCCAAAAGTTTGTCACCCGAGAACGTCACGAGATCGACTCCGTCGGCAACTGCCTCTTGGACCGTGCGTTCGTGCGCTAATCCGTACTGGGCGAGATCAGCCAGAGCTCCGCTTCCTAAATCTTCTATCACCGGAATGCCTGTGCGCCGGCCGAGCGAGACCAACTCTTTGGGGTCAACCTCGTGAACGAAACCCCTGATCGTATAGTTCGAAGGATGCACGCGCATAAGCAACGCGCAATGTGCGGAAAGCGCGCGCTCGTAATCTTCGACGTACACCTTATTCGTGGCGCCCACTTCAACGAGGCGCGCACCGCTTTGCTCCAAGACCTCGGGTAACCGGAAACCGCCGCCGATTTCGATCAGCTGGCTGCGCGCAATGATGACGTCGTGTTTCTTCGCAAACGTATCGAGAATCAGTAAGATGGCCGCTGCGCAATTATTAACGATTAACGCGCTCTCTGCACCCGTTAGTGCCCCAAGCAGCGAGACGGCGCGTCCGTAGCGCGAGCCGCGTTCGCCGCGTTCCAAATCGTATTCGAGGTTGGAATAGCCGGCGCCGATGCGTTGTATCGCTGCAAGTGCGGCCGGCGCGAGCGGCGCGCGCCCAAGATTCGTGTGCAGCAGAATGCCGGTGCCGTTGATGACGGGGGACAGAAGATCGCGGTGGGCGCTTTTCAGCCGCTCGATCACGGTAGCCGAAAGCGCCTCAAACGAATACCCGCCGTTCAATGGAACGCGCCGCGCGTCTTCCAGCGTCTGCGCGATGCTTCGTTTGATGTTTTCGCGGCCGACTATCGCTTCGAACGCCGCGATTCGCGGGTCGTCTAAAAACCGGTTTACGGCCGGCAGCTGCCTCAATTCAAATGTTTGCTGAGCATCGATGTGATCGTTTGCTCGGAAACGTATCCCACGATGCGATCGACGGGCTTGCCGCCTTTGAAAAGAATGAGGCACGGGATTCCGGAGACTTGGTATTCCCCGGCCAGGTGCGGATTCTCGTCGGTGTTGAGTTTCACGAACTTCGCGCGCCCCGCATGCGATGCCGCGACTTTCTCAACGACGGGCGACAGCATCTTGCACGGCCCGCACCACGGCGCCCAAAAGTCGACTAACACCGGCTCTCCTGACCCCAAAACTTCCGCTTGAAAATCGGTCTGCGTTACGTCGGCTAAAGCGCTCATGTGTCGTTGTTATCTCTCTCTTTTGCTAACCCTGTTGGCTACAGTTTAGGTTGCGGTCTTGGCCACGCGTTGTCATCGTGAGGTTCTCGAGTCCTGAGCTTGTCGAAGGGGCCCGAGTAGGGCGTCGTGAGACGCCCGCGTCGAGGGGCCAACTACAGTTCCGTTTGTTGCGGCTCGCCCGTTATTTCCGTGAGCGTCTCCGCTTGCTTGCCCAGGTTCGTGATCGCGATGACCTCGTCGCCTTCGCCCAAACGCTGCAGGCGGACGCCTTTGGTCGACCGCCCGGCTTTGCGAATCGCGCCGACGTTTATGCGTATGACTTGATTGGCAGAGGTGATCATCAGCAGCTGATCTTCGGGCGCAACCAGTATCTGATCGACGACTTGACCGATATCTTCGCGCTCCTTGGCAAATGCCTTGACGCCTTTGCCGCCGCGCGCGGTATGGCGGTACTCGCTAATCGGTGTACGTTTACCGAACGCCCGAGTCGTGACCAGCAGCACTTCGCGGCGCTCGTCTTCGACGACGTCCATCGCGATGAGCGAGTCGCCCTTGTCGAGCGTCATCGCTTTGACGCCGCGCGCGTTGCGGCCCATCGAGCGGACGCCCTTCTCGTTAAAGTGAACGGCCATGCCGCGCACCGATGCGAGAATGATGTCGCGCGTTCCGTCCGAGAGGTCGACCGAGAGCAGTTCGTCGCCTTCGTCGAGGTTGATCGCGTTGAGCCCGTTGCGGCGGACGTTCGCGAACTCGTCGAGCTTGGTTTTCTTGATGACGCCGTTGCGCGTCACCATCACCATGTAGCGTTCGCCGCCGAACTGCGTGACGGGGAAGACTGCAGATACTTCTTCGCCCGGCGGGAGCGTCAAGAGATTTACGAGCGCCGTGCCGCGAGCTTGGCGGGTCGTGTCGGGAATCTCGAAGCCGCGGAGACGATACGCACGCCCCTTGTTCGTGAAGAATAGCACGTGATCGTGCGTCTTCGTGATGAAGAAATTGCGCACGACGTCCTCGTGCTTGAGATTGGCGATGCCGATGACGCCGCGGCCTCCGCGGTTTTGAGTCTTGAACGTGTCGACCGAAACCCGCTTGATATAGCCGCCGACCGTGTAGGTAACGACGACTTCGGTATTCGGGATAAGCGCTTCGACGGAAAACTCGTCTTCAGCCGGCACGATTTCGGTACGCCGTTCATCGCCGAATTTTTTCTTGACGTCCAGCACTTCGGCTTTGATGATGGCGGCGATCCGGCGCGGGCTCTTGAGAATGTCTTGCAGTTCCGCTATCAGTTTAATGAGGTCGCGGTACTCGTCTTCGATCTTCTGCCGTTCGAGCCCGACCAGGGTGCGCAGGCGCATGTCGACGATTGCCGCCGCCTGCACGTCGCTCAGCTTGAAGCGCTTGGTGAGTTTCTCGCGCGCTTCCTCGGTGGTTTGGCTGCCGCGCACGATCTCGATGACTTCGTCGATGTTGTCGAGCGCGATCCGGTAACCCTCGAGTAAATGCGCGCGCTCTTCGGCTTTGCGTAAATCGTAGGCCGTACGCTTCTGCACCACGTCTTTGCGGTGCACGATGTAATGCTCGAGCAGCTGTTTGAGCGAGAGTACCTGTGGCTCCAGCGGAATCGAACCATTCGCTCGCGGCGCGCCCGCCGGCACGAGCGCAAGCATGTTGTAGCCAAAGCTCGACTGCAGCGGCGTATGTTTGTAGAGCTGGTTGAGCACGATCTTCGGCGTCGCGCTGCGCTGCAGCTCGACCACGACGCGCATTCCTTTTCGATTGGACTCGTCGTGCAGCGCGGATATGCCCTGAATCTTTTTATCCGCGTGAGCTTCGGCAATCGCTTCGACGATCCGACCGCGATACACCTGATACGGAATTTCAGAGATGATGATCTTGTGCTTGCCGCGCTCTTCGACGATCTCGGCCTTACCGCGAATGATGATCGAGCCGCGCCCAGTTTTGTACGCTTCCTTGATCGCTTCGTGCCCCATGACCGTCCCGCCGGTCGGGAAGTCCGGGCCTTGCACGATCGCGCAGAGCGCGTCGTCGTCTACCTTCGGATCGTCGATGATGGCGGCGATCGCATCGGCGATTTCATTGAGATTGTGCGGCGGAATGTTCGTAGCCATTCCCACCGCGATACCGCTGGAACCGTTGAGCAGCAGCTGGGGCAATTTGCCCGGCAGGACGCTTGGCTCGGTTCCTTGATTATCGAAATTTGCGACGAAGGGGACCGTCTCTTTATCGATGTCGCTGAGCACTTCGAGCGCCGCTCGGGCCAAGCGCGCTTCGGTGTACCGGTACGCGGCCGGCGGATCGGGGTCGATCGATCCAAAGTTGCCGTGCCCGTCGACCAGCGGATATCGGAGCGTAAAATCCTGCGCCAAACGCACCAGCGCGTCGTACACCGAGGAATCGCCGTGAGGATGATACGACTTCAGGACCTCGCCGATGATACCGGCGCATTTGCGGTGCTGCTTCGTGGGGTCCATGCCCATTTCGCGCATCGCAAAGAGGATGCGGCGTTGGACCGGTTTGAGGCCGTCGCGCACGTCGGGCAGCGCCCGCGATGCAATGACCGACATCGCATACGAGAGATAACTCTCCCGCATTTCGTCTTCGACGTTGATCTGCGTTATGATATCGTTATTCACTGCACGACTCCGATTCGCCGTATTGATGGAACGAACATTTTACAATGAAGCGCAACTCTGCGCATTTGCAGCCGAATTCGGCCGCGGTTTGAAAGCCGGCGATGTCGTCGGTCTTTCCGGTGCCCTGGGTTCGGGGAAAACGACCTTTGTGAAAGCGCTCGTTCGCGCGAGGCTCCAAACGGACCCAGCCACGAGCCCCTCGTTTACATTTTGGCACCGTTATCCGGGCGCGCCTCCCATCGACCATCTCGATCTGTATCGCGTCGAGGAAGCAGGCGAGTTCGCGGAGCTGGGTCTCGAGGAGGCGTTCGACGGCAATTCGATCGTGCTCGTGGAGTGGTGCGAACGCGCGGCCAATATTCTGCCGCCTTGCAACTACGAGATCACCATTGAAGGTAAGGGCGACGAACCGCGCCGCGTGCGAGTTCACCCGCCATGACGGTGCTCGGAATCGATGCCGCGCTCGGCGCATTTTCAGCCGCGGTGATCGCCGGCGGGAAAGCGCCGGTCAGCATCGAGCTGCCCGGGAAGGTTGCGCTCGAGGGTGGGTTGCGCGCGATTTCCGATCTCGTGGCCGGAAGCGATTCGCGCGTCGATCGAATCGGCGTGGGCATCGGCCCGGGCACGTTCACGGGCGTTCGCATCGCGATCAGCTACGCCAAGGCGCTGGCGCTTGGCTGGAAAGTGCCGCTGTGCGCAGTCTCGACGTTCGATGCGCTCGAGTGCGGCTTAGACGTTGGGGCGCGGCCGTTATTGACGGCGGTGCGCGGCCGTGAAGGCGTCGTTTCCGTCCGCCTGCGGACGGTCGCCGCCCAGCGGCGCGCCTCCGGGTACATTCGTGACGTGCTCGCCTCGCTGCAGCCCGTTTTGCCACGATCGTTCGTGATGACCGGGAACGGCGCGGAGGACGTGCGCGCAGCGCTCGGCGAACGCGCAACAGACGTGACGATTCTTCCCCGCGCAACCGGACCGGCCGCACTTGCGATCGCAATGCTCGCAGCAGAACGCGAACCCGCGCGCTGGGTGCACGAAGTGCGCGCCGATTATGGCGAGCTTCCGCCGGCGAGAGTTCCAAAGTAGTGAAACTCGATCCGCGCCCCCGCGCTGCGGGTGATGAGCGCCTAAGCATCGCACCCATGGCCGACGTTGACGTTCGCGACGTGATGCGAATCGAACAGCAATCGTTTACCACAACGTGGCCCGCCAACGCGTTCTACCAAGAGCTGCACGACAACAAGCTCGCGCATTACTATGTCGGGCGCGTCGACGATAGGATCGTCGCCTACGGCGGAATCTGGGTGATTCTCGAAGATTCCCACATCACTACCATTGCCGTCGACCCAAGCCATCGCGGCCGGCGCTATGGCGAAGTGATGCTGATGCGTCTGCTCGATGAAGCCATCGCGCGCGGCGCCTCGTGGATGACGCTGGAGGTGCGCGAGAGCAACGAAGTCGCGCAAGCGCTCTATCGTAAGTACGGCTTTACCACGGTGTCGACACGCCGCGGCTACTATAGCGACAACAACGAAAACGCGCTCGTGATGTGGGCCGGAAATCTCAAGAGCGGGATCTACGAAAACCGGCTGCGCGCCTTGCGGTCGACGCTCATCGAGTGACGTTTACGGAGCTCTGCAAGCGCGTTCGCAAACATATCGGACAAGAACATCGCTACATACACTGCGTGCGCGTCGCACGCATGGCCGAAAACCTGGCGTGCATCCACGGCGCCGATTCGCGCCAGGCACGACTGGCGGGAATGCTGCACGATCTCGCGCGTCTCTATTCGGAAGAACGGCTGTTGCATGAGTGCGAACGCTTGCGCGTGCCGGTAAGCGATTTCGAACGCGCACATCCGATCGTGCTGCATGCGCCGCTCAGCGCGGCGCTCGCGCAGGCCGAGTTCGCGGTGACTGATCCGGCGGTTCTTTCGGCGATCGCCAAGCACACACTCGCCGCAGGCGAAATGTCGGTGCTGGATTGCGTCGTGTATCTGGCCGACGGCCTGGAGCCCGGGCGTGATTATCCCGAGCGGGCAGAGCTGGCGGCATTAGCGGAACGCGATCTCAATGCAGCCATGCGCGCAACGATCGGGTCGTCTTTACGGTATCTTAAGAGCAAAGAACTGCCGCTCGCCCCAGCGACGGCGGCGGCCATGAAAACATTCGGCATAGAAGCCGGCATGATGGAGGCAGCAACTGGCGGACATTCTTGAGCTCGTGCGGACGGCCGCACTCGACAAAAAGGGCGAACAGTTCATGGAGATCGACATCTCCGGCAAAACGATTATCGCCGACAAGTTCGTCATCGTCACCGGCCGTTCGAAAGTTCAAACGCGGGCGATCGCCGATAGCATCGCGGAAAAGATCAAAGCGGCGGGCATGCGCGTCGGGCGCATCGAGGGTCATGCCGACGGCAATTGGATCTTGCTCGATCTCGGAAACGTCGTGGTCCACGTGTTCACGCCGGAGCAGCGCGCGTTTTACAACCTCGAGCGCCTCTGGGCGGAAGCGTCGGAACGGCAAGCGCAAAGCTCGTGAGTCCGAAACCAAAGATTAAGTATACGACCCAATCGGCACGCCGCCGCGGTCAGACGCTGCTGCGGCTGGGCGTATGGATTTTCATTTTTATTTTTGCGCTCAGCGTCGTGGGCGGCCTGATCGTCTTCGTTCACTAACCGCTAGAAACCGATAGATTTAAATGATTGACGCGCCTCGATGAACGGTGTGGCTTGGATGCGCACGTCGCCGCGATACGGATAGTCCATCACCGCGATCAAATAGAGAACGAGCGAGAGCGAAAACGCCAGCAGTCCGGTCATCGCAATTTGCGCGCCGATACTCTTGAATGCGAACAGGTACGAAAACAACAACACACCGGCGGCGCCGAAGAACAATATCGCCCACAAGAATGTGTTGATGCCTGTGTTGCTCAGAAGCAGACGGTCGTTGCGATCCATCATCGTTCCCTGCAAGCCGTCGATGAGCGACATCAGCAGGTCTTGCTGCGTGGCCGTGGTGACGCGCAAATGGCGCACTTGATAGGCGATGTTTTCGATCAGCCGGTTCGCAGCGCTGCTTTGCGACCCGGCATTCATCTTCGGCCACTCGTCGGAGATCACGAGATCGACGTAGCGCGCTATTTGCTTACGCAGCGCAACGCTCGCGGATGGAAACGCGTCCACGCGACGGTACACGACGACCAACTGGCTCGCTTCGTCGTGCACCAGCGTTTCGGCCGCGTCAAACCGCTCCCAAACGCCTATCGCCAGAAATGCAAGCAGAACCGCGTACACTACTCCGACCACGGCGAACATGAAGCCCGCGATCTCGTTGTGCTGTTGCAAGATGCTTTGCGGAAAGAACCGGTGCGCCAACAGGCCGCCGAGAACGGCGATCGCAACGAAGCCGCCGATGAAAATCACGCTCCCGGCATAAACGGGAAGCGACGCAAAGACCTCCACGCGGGCGCCTTCGGCGGCCGACGAGGGCACGCCTAGAACCAGCGTGAAAGCACCTCGCGTGCGACGATTATATGCAGCCGCGCTCGCGCTGGGTTTTTTAGCTCCGCAAGCTATGGCGGCCCGGCCGGCCCAAGCCCAGACCTATCAAGCCGCGGCGCTTGCGGCTCTCCACTGGCGCCTGATCGGCCCGTTTCGCGGAGGGCGCGCGCTTGCGGTAACCGGCGTCCCGGGCCAGCCTGAAAAATTCTATTTCGGCTCGGTCGGCGGCGGCGTCTGGGAAAGCGACAATGCGGGCCGCACGTGGTCTCCAATTTTCGATAGCGTTTCGGTCGCCTCGATCGGCGCCATCGCCGTTGCGCCCAGCGATACCAACGTCATCTACGTCGGCACCGGGGAAGCCGATATGCGTTCGGACATTCAACACGGCGACGGCATGTACAAGTCGGTCGACGCAGGCAAGACCTGGTCGCACATCGGTTTGGCCGACACGCGGCAGATCGGCAAAGTCGTCGTCGATCCGAAAGATGCAAACGTCGTGTACGTCGCGGCGCTCGGGCACCAGTATGGGCCCAACGCGGAACGCGGAGTTTTCAAATCGATCGACGGCGGAAAAACGTGGAACAAAATCCTCTATAAGGACCAAAACACCGGCGCGATCGATCTGTCGATGGATCCCGCTCATTCAAATATTCTCTTTGCATCGATGTGGCAGACGCGCCGTCCGCCGTGGAATGTGTACCCGCCCAGCAACGGGCCAGGCAGCGGACTCTACAAGAGCACCGACGGCGGCGCCTCGTGGGCGCAGATTTCCGGGGGATTCCCGGCCAAAGTGGGGCACATCGGCATAGCCGTTTCTCCGGCCGACTCGAACCGGGTGTACGCACTGGCGGATACCAATGAAGTGAAAACCGGCGGCATCTATCGGTCCGACGACGGCGGCGCAACCTGGACGAAGACCGACGGCGAAGCGCGGATTTGGAATCGCGGCTGGTACTTCAGCAAAGTTACCGCCGATCCTAAAAACCCGGACGAAGTTTACGTCATGAATACCTCGACATACCGTTCGACCGACGGCGGCAAATCGTTCACCGCGATTAAGGGAGCTCCCGGCGGCGACGATTATCACCAGCTTTGGATCTATCCCGACGATCCGAACCGCATGGTACTGGGCAGCGACCAAGGCGTCGTCGTCTCGATCGACGGCGCGAAAACGTGGAGCTCGTGGTACAACCAGCCGACGGGCCAGTTCTACCATGCGATCACCGACAACCGCTATCCATACTGGGTCTACGGCGCGCAGCAAGACTCGGGCGCAATGGCAGTTCCCAGCCGCACCACGGCGCGCGGAATAAGCTTCCGTGACTGGCGTCCGATCGACGTCGGCGGCGAGAGCGGCACGATCGCTCCCGATCTGCTGCACCCCGGAAAGCTCTACGATGTTTCGGGGGTTTACGAAAACATCAACAGCGGCTGGGAGCTATCGATCGATCCGACGGTCCAGTATCCGAATCAAGTCTGGCGTAACACTTGGACGCTGCCGATTGCAGTTTCGCCGCAAAATCCGCGCGTGCTCTACATGAGCCACCAGCAAATCTTCCGTTCGCCCGACGGCGGCAATTCGTGGTCGATCATCAGCCCCGACCTGACGCGAAAATTCACCACGGTCCCGCCGAATCTCGATCCGACGACGATTGCCGACAGCACTGGCCTTCCGCGCCGCGGCGTCGTGTATTGGCTCGCTCCCTCCCCGGTGCGTGCGCACCAAATGTGGGCGGGCACCGACGACGGCCTGATTTGGATCACGCGTGATGAAGGTGCGCACTGGCAGAACGTCACGCCTCCGCAACTAACGCCGTGGAGTAAAGTCGGCGTGATTGACGCGTCGCACTTCAACGCCGGCACCGCCTATGCCGCAATCGATCGGCACCGTCTTGACGATAACCATCCCTACATCTATAAGACGCACGATTCCGGCGCGCACTGGACGGCAATTACCAATGGAATTCCCGCCACAGAGTCGGTCAACGTCGTGCGCGAAGATCCGCGCCGCCGTGGGCTGCTCTATGCGGGAACCGAACGCGCGGTCTACGTTTCATTCGATGACGGGTCCAACTGGCAGTCGCTACAGCTGAATTTGCCCACCACTTCGATGCGCGATATCGTTTTCAACGGCAGCGATATTGTCGTCGCGACGCACGGGCGAGCTTTCTGGGTGCTCGACGACGCTTCGCCGCTGCGGCAATTGAGCGCGGCGATCGCGGGCTCGAGCGCACATCTCTTCAAGCCTGCGGTCACATATGAGTGGCAGCCCGGCTCCGATCAGGGAACGCCGATTCCGCCGGACGAGCCGACGGCTCAAAATCCGTCCGCCGGCGCAATAATCTACTACTCCATCGAACAAGCGCGGACGCCGGTGCGTTTGCAAATCTTGGGTGCCGGCGGCAACGTGCTGCGGCAGTGGTCATCCGCGGATGCGCCGACCATCGTCAATCCAAGTGCGCTGAACATTCCCGCGTTTTGGATCAAACCGCAGCTTCCACCGTCGAGTGATCCGGGATTGCACCGCTACGTCTGGGATCTGCATTACAGCACGCCCGGAGCGACGCGGCGCCGCGGCGGCGGTCCGCTCGTCGCGCCGGGCCAATACACCGTTGTGTTGAGCGTGAACGGCGCGACATATTCGCAACCGCTGACGGTCGTGCGCAACCCGCTCTATCCGGCAAGCGATGCCGCTCTGCGCGCGCAGCTCCAGCTCGCGCGCTCGATTGAAGCGCTCAACGCTCAGGTAACCGACGCGCAAACCCGCGCCGCAGCCTTGTTGAAATCGCACGGTTCGAAATTGTCGCCGGCGCAGCTCGCGCAGCTTAACACCGTGATCGGCAGCGCGCCCAAGAACACGCCCGACAATACGGTCGGCAAGCCCGCACTCGATTTCACCAGCTTGCGGTATATCGGTGTGGCGCTTGCTACGCTGGAAGGTGAGGTCGAAAGCGGTGCCGCCCGGCCGACCGCCTCGCAGTACCTGTCGTTCCGGATCTTGCAGAAAAAAGCAGCGTCCGCGATGCGAACGCTGCAGACGCTCGGGCGGTAAGAGTTAGCGCGTCGCGGAGTCGTACCAGCGCGACAGGTCGGCTTTGAACTGCGCCAGCGAAGGCGGGTTCAGGTATACCATGTGTCCGGACTGGTAGTAGTCGTAGGTAATGTTTCGCGCGATCGCCGGTGCGACGCCCAAATGGTTGAGCGTGTAGCCGGCCGCGAAATACGGCGTCGCGAAATCATAATAGCCGCCCGCTAGCAAGACTTTCAGGTGCGGATTTTCCGTCATGGCCTGCGCGAGATCGGGCGCTACGTTCGCCGGCGGATCGTCTCCGTTGTGGTGCATATCCCAACGCGCGCCCAGTTGCGTGTATGCAGTCGGGCGATACTGCAGGTTGGTCGTGTAGTGCAACTGGTCGTGCAGGTACCGCTCGAAAGCTCCGACGTAGGCGCCGGTGATCGCGACGTCGGCCGGATCCCACTCGGGAGAGTCGGCGGCCGCATCCAGTCCATACGTCTGGAAGCGGGCGTCGAGCCGCCCGACGATCTGGTCGCGGCTGCGCAGCAGTTCCTTTTGAAAGCGCGGATAGGAGACGCGCACGTTCGAATCGCGGATGTAGGTTTCCGACAGGCCCAGATACGCGTGCAGTTTGCGCACGATATCGTCGCGGCCGGATGCGCTCAAACGATCGCCTTGCGCGAGCCCGTGCATGTACTGCGTGCCCGCGAATTGTTCGACGCCGCGCAGAAACGCCGTCAAACTTGCAGGCCGGTTTGGAACCATGTGATGGTACCACGCGGTCGCAGCTTCGCTCGGAAGGTAAAGCACGTACGCCCAGTCGCCGCCCGCGATCGGGTTCGAACCGCCGAGCCCGGTCAGTCCGAAGTTCAGAATTGCCGAGAGCAGCACGACGCCGTTGAACTGCACGCCGGCATCCTGCAGCATGTTGACGAGCACGGCGTCGCGTGTCGTCCCGTAGCTCTCACCGAACAAAAACTTTGGCGAATTCCAGCGGTTGAATTGCGTGATATAGCGTTGAATGAACTGCGTGAACGCGCGGCCGTCCTGATCGACGCCCATGAAGTCCTTGGGATCGCCATAGCCGATGACGCGGCTGAAACCCGTGTTGGGTGCGTCCACGAAGACCAAGTCGGATTTATCGAGCAGGCTGTACCGGTTCGGGTTCAGTCCGTACGGCGCCGAAGCGGTCGGCACGGCATTCGCGGTCACGACGCGCACCGGCGAAAACGAACCCATGTGCAGCCAAATCGTCGAACTGCCCGGACCACCGTTATAGAAAAATGTCACCGGCCTGCGACTGAGGTCGCTTCCGTCCTTCGTGTAAGCCACGTAGAACATGTGGGCGGTGATTTGGTCCTTCTCGTTGCGCAGCGTTACCGTTCCGGCGCGCGCCGTGTACGGAATGGTTTGGCCGGCAACGTATGCGACGTGATGTGATATCGCATCGCGCGGCGGAGCCGGAACATACGGCTTGGGCGCCGGCTTTGCGCCAAGGGTTGCCAGCAAGCTTGCGGCGGTACAAAAGGCGAGAATTCTTTTCATCGTGTCCTCAGCGCCCGAGCGCGCTGTCGTACCAGCGGGCCAAATCGCTCTTGAATTGGGCGAGCGCGCTTTCGTTGAGATAGACCATGTGGCCCGACTGATAGAAGCCGAACGTGATGTTTTTCTGCAGTGCGGGTGCCACGCTCAAGTGCTGCAGCGTATAGACGGTTGCAAAATACGGCGTCGCAAAATCATAGTAACCGTTGGCCGAGAAGACCCGCAGGCTCGGATTCTGGGTCATCGTTTCGGCTAAATCCGGCGCCACGTTGGGCGGCTCGCGGCGGTTGTGCGTAAAATCCCACGAGCTGCCGTTCCCGTAGATGATCCCGTAAATATTGGGACGGTACTGCAGAGACGTGTCGTATTTCAGATCGCTGCGAAGATATTGGTTGACGGCCGTCGTGTACGGCGCGTCGATGGATGAATCGGTCGGATCCCACGCCGGCCCCTCGTCGGCGGCGCGGTCGAGCGCGTAGGTTTGATAGCGCGCATCCAATCGCCCGACGACGATGCCCTGCGAACGCAAGAGTTGCTGCTCGAAGCGGGGATATGCGATTCGCATGTTATTCTCGCGAACGTACTGCTCCGAAACCCCGAGGTACGCGCTGAGCTTGTGCACCACGTCGCTGCGCTCTGAGGCGCCCAAATTTCCGCCCTTGTATAGCGCGTCCAAATATTCGCCGAGGGCGAACTGCTCGACGGGCTGCAAAAACGCGGCGAGGTCGGCGGGTTTGTTGCGAATTTTTCCGTGATACCACGCGGCCGCGGCTTCCGTCGGCAGATACAACACGTAGGCCCAATCGCCGCCGGCTACCGGATCGCCGTTTCCGAAATCGAGACCGAAATTCAAAATCGAGGACAGGAGCACCACGCCGTTCAGCGCGATGCCCTGATTCATCAGCGTACTTGCCAGCGCGGCGGAACGCGTCGTGCCGTAACTTTCGCCGAACAAAAACTTCGGTGAATTCCAGCGCCCGAACTTGGTGATGTAACGCTGAATGAATTGCGCGAACGCTGCGACGTCCTGGTCGACGCCGAAGAACATCTTGGGCGTCCCCGCGCCGACGATCCGGCCGAAGCCGCTGTCGGGCATGTCGATGAAAACGAGGTCGCTCTTGTCGAGCAAACTGTAAGAATTGTTGGCGATGCGGTACGGCGGCGGCCCGGTCGGCGCTGCATTGGCCGCCAAGACGCGGACCGGCCCGAGCGAGCCCATTCGCAGCCACATCGTCGAGCTTCCGGGACCGCCATTATAAAGGAAGGTGACCGGACGCGACCCCGGGTCGGATCCGTCGAGCGTGTACGCCGTGTAGAACACGCGTGCCGTCGGCTGTTCCTTATCGTTGCGCAGCGTAAGCGTGCCGGCGCGCGCGGTGTAAGCGATCGGCTGGCCGTCGATGACCACCGTGTGCGCCGTGACCGCGTCGGGCGTTTCACCCTCGCTTGCATCGGGCGGTGGCGTTGCCGCAGCCGGCGGCACCGGGCGCGGCGGGGCCGCGCCGGCTGGAACCAGCGGCGCGCCAAGCGCGAGGAACAAGAGGAAAGCGGCGAATTTTTTCAACGGTACAGTTCCTTCTTCAGATCTTTTACGGCCAGGCTCATTGCATCGAGATACGGCAGCATCGCGCTCTTTATGCGATTGAGACGCGCCTCTCCCGCCCGCGTCACGACGTAGATGCGGCGCGACCGCTTGGACGGCTGGTCCCACTTCGCGGTAAGAAAACCGCGTTCTTCCAAGCGCCGCAGCAAGGGATAGATTTTGTTTGTATTGACGGCGATCATACCCCCGCACAGTTTTTCGATGCGCGCCATGAGACCGTAACCGTGATCGGGTTTCTTTTTGAGCAAGTGCAAGATCAAAACCGGAAAAACCGTCTTGCTCTTGATGGGCCCAGCGAGAACCTCATCGACGCGGTGCGAATTAAGCGTGCGCGGTTTCTTCGGCGTACAGACGTCCTATGGGAGCGGCGTACCGTTTCTCGACGACGCGCCGTTTGATTTTGAGGGTCGGCGAGAGTTCGCCGTCTTCTATCGTCAGATCCCGCGGCAGCACCGCGACGCGGCGCACTTGCTCGAACGTTGCCAAGTCCGCGGTCTCCCGGCGCACTTGATTGCTCACGAATTCGACGACGTCTTTACGCTCCGCCAGGATGCCGGGCGCGATGCCGTCGGGAATACCCAATTCTCCGCGCACCAATTCCCAGTTCGGCGAGACGAGCGCCACGGGGTGGGGCCGGCCTGCGCCGGCGATTAGCACTTGGTTCACGTAGACGGAACGTTTGATGGCGCCTTCCAAGCGCGCAGGCGCGATGAATTTCCCACCCGACGTCTTAAAGAGCTCGTTCTTGCGATCCGTGATGCGCAGGAAACCCTCGGCGTCCAGCTCGCCGACGTCGCCCGTATGATACCAGCCGTCGCGCAATGCCTCGGCGGTCGCGCCTTCATTCTTATAGTATCCGAGCATGACGCCGGGACCGCGCGCCAAAATCTCACCGTCCGGCGCGATCATCACTTCAACTCTGGGAATGGGCCTGCCGACCGTGCCGTAGTGATTGTTCTCAAACGTGTTTACCGTGATCACCGGCGAACATTCGGTGGGGCCATAGCCTTCGACGATCGGGATATCGCATCCGAGCAGCGTCATCGCAACGTCGAAATGCAGCGCCGCCGAACCGCTCACGAAAAACGCCAGCCGATCCAAGCCCAGCCGCGGGCGGATCTTTCGCAACACCAGCGCGTGCGCGATCCGGTATTGTAACGAAAGTGCCGGGCCCGGCTCCTTCCCGCGCGTTTTCGCGCTCATATAATCACGGCCGGCGCCGAGCGCCCACGGCACGAGCTTCGCTTGCAAGCCGCCTTCAGATTTTGCGCGCCCCACGATGCGCGCGATCACTCGCTCGAACAATCGCGGGACGGCGGTCATCGTTGCGGGGCGCACGTCGCGAAGGTCTTCGAGCAGATTCTCGACATCGTGCGCGATGTAATGACGCATCCGCCGTAGCATATATCCGTAGAGGATCATGTGCTCGTAAATATGCGAAAAGGGTAATACCGAAAGCACGTTGGCGCCGCTCGGCAAGACGTCGAACGTATTGCTGAACGAGGACTCGGCGTTGAATGCGACGTTATAGTGCGAGAGCATCACGCCTTTCGGCTCGCCGGTCGTGCCCGACGTGTAGATGAGAACCGCAAGATCGTCCGGCTTAATCGCGCGTTCCCACTCGCCCGGCCGCGTCGCGTTCTGCGAGCGCGTCCGCGCACCGAGCTCTTCCAATTTCGCGAGCGAATCATCGCCCGAGCCCGCAAACACGACCACCCGCAACGCGATTAGCGTCCGCAGCTGCTCCGCAGCTGCGGGGGTATCGGTCAACACGAGCTTCGCGCCGGAGTCGCGCAGAATGTACGCGACCTGGTCGGGTGCCTGCGTTGGAAAAATCGGAACGACCACGCAGCCGGCAAAGAGAATCGCGAAATCGGAAACGACCCAGTCCACGCAATTTGCCGCGATCAGCGCGACGCGGTCTCCAGCTTGCACGCCGGACGAACGAATCGCGCACGCCAGATTCTCGACGCGTTCGATCAGCTTTTGCGAGGACGTGGCCGCCCAACCGCCGTGCGCGCGTTCGAGCAGCGCCGCGTCGCGCGGCTGCGCCAGGGAACGACGGATAACCGCCGGCAAAGTTTCGCGCGGCGGCAGCGAGGGCTGCATAAATTTGGCTTCGCCGCCGAATAGTGCTCTCTTGCTATCGCACGACAAGGTATTGTGCGAGCGCGTCAACGCGGCGCTGCGTCATTCCCGAAACGTCGGCTAGCTCGTCTAGGGACGCGAACGGGCCATTTTGCGAGCGGTAAGCGACGATCCGGGCGGCCAGCGTTTCGCCCACGCCCGGCAGCTGCGCGAGTTCGTCTGCGCCGGCGGCGTTTAAGTCAACGGTTACGCGCGGGCCGCGCGAGCTGCGGGAGCGCGAGCGCTTATTTCGCGTAGCCTTTTTCTTAGACGCGGATGAACTCTCGCCGATCTTGGGGACGCGGATCTCTTCACCGTCTTGCACGACCTCAGCCAGGTTTACCGCCGCCCGGTCGGCTTGGGTTGTAAAACTGCCCGCTTTCCGTACCGCGTCGTCAGCGCGAGCTCCGGGTGGAACTCGGTAAAGGCCGGGGTTGCGGACTTCGCCGGCAACGTAGACGACGAGGGATGTCGCTGCTCTCGACTGCGCTCGAGCGTGTCCTTCGACGCACTCAGGATGACATCCCGACAAGCTCACCATGACACGAGGGGACACCATGGCACTAGGGGACACCGTAACACCATGGGAGCTCGCCATGACGGGCGGCGACGGAGCGGGATGGAGAAACGCAAGCGCGACCAATATTGCGCCGGCCGCGATGGCTGCTACTATCTTCACGCGTCACATTCACGCTCTGCGGTGCGCGAGGAAAGGGTTAGAGCGCCCCGGCCCTATATGGGCTTCCGATGGCCGAGCCATACGATTATCGATCCGTCGAACGGAAGTGGCAGCAGCGCTGGGACGAACAGGGCATCTTTGCCGCGCGCGAAGATGCGGCCAAGCAAAAATACTACGCACTCGAGATGCTGCCGTATCCGTCGGGTGATCTGCACGTCGGCCACGCAAAAAATTATACGCTCGGCGATGCGATCGCGCGCATGATGCGCATGCTGGGATACAACGTCATGCACCCGATGGGTTGGGATGCGTTCGGGCTGCCCGCGGAAAACGCCGCTATCGCGCATGGCGCCGATCCCAGCGTTTGGACGCGCGCGAACATCGCAAACATGCAGCGCCAAGTGCGTGCGATGGGAACCGGTTACGATTGGTCGCGCGAAATCACGACCTGCGACCCCGAATACTATCGCTGGAATCAGTGGCTCTTCTTACGCCTCTACGAACACGGGCTCGCGTACAAACGCGAAGCTCCCGTAAACTGGTGTCCGCACGATCGCACCGTGCTGGCGAATGAACAGGTGATCGACGGTCGCTGCTGGCGCTGCGAAAATTTGGTCGAGCGCCGCAACCTCTCGCAGTGGTTCTTGAAGATCACCGAGTATGCCGACCGGCTGCTCGACGATCTCGAAACATTGGAGGGATGGCCCGAACGTACGCGCACCATGCAGCGCAATTGGATCGGACGCAGCGAGGGTGCGCAGTTCACGTTCGGCGTCGAGAACTCGGAAGAAAGAATTAGCGTCTTCACCACGCGCCTGGACACGCTCTTTGGCGTCACGTATCTCGCGGTCGCTCCGGAACATCCGGCCGTCGCAAAGATCGTTACAAAGAAGGCGCGCAATGCCGTGGAGCAATTCACGCAAAGCCTGCGGTCTAAATCGGAGCTCGAGCGCACGAGCTTGATGGAGAAAGAAGGCGTTTTTACCGGAGCGTATGCCATCAACCCGCTCTCGCACGAACGCGTGCCGATCTGGGTGACGAATTACGTGTTGGCCGAATACGGCACCGGCGCGGTCATGGGCGTACCCGCGCACGATCAGCGCGATTTCGAATTCGCGCGCAAACACGCTTTGCCGATCGCACAAGTGGTGGCGCCTCCCGGCGCGGACTTGGGTGCGCCGTTGCATGAAGCGTATCTGGAGGACGGCCGTTTGGTTGCCAGCGGAGACTTCACCGGCATGTCGAGCGCGCGCGCGCGCAAAGCGATCGCTGATCGGCTGGTTGCGCTTGGCGCGGGCGAACCGAAGGTCAATTTCCGCATTCGCGATTGGCTCGTCTCGCGGCAGCGTTATTGGGGCACGCCGATCCCGATCGTGTACTGCGAGCGATGTGGCGAAGTGCCGGTCCCGGACGATCAGCTTCCGGTGCTGCTGCCGGCCAACGTGCCGATCACCGGCGAAGGCTCGCCGCTGGCAAACGATCCGGCGTTCAGCAACACAACGTGTCCAAAGTGCGGCGGTTCGGCCAAGCGCGAGAGCGATACGATGGACACGTTCTTCGAATCGTCGTGGTACTATCTTCGCTACCTCGATCCGCACAGCGCGAACGCGCCGTGGGATCAGGAAATCGCGCGGTACTGGATGCCGATCGATCAATACATCGGCGGCGCCGAACACGCCGTACTGCACCTGCTGTACTCGCGCTTCTTCTATAAGTTCTTTCACGATCGCGGCTGGGTAACTGGATCGAACGAGCCGTTCACGCGCCTCTTCCACCAAGGCATGGTGCTGTATAACAGCGAGAAGATGAGCAAGTCGCGCGGCAACGTGGTCGGCATCGACGAAATCGTCGAGAAGCGCGGCGTCGACGCCATGCGTCTGTTCTTACTCTACGTGACGCCGCCCGAAGACACGAGCGACTGGACCGACGAAGGCATAAACGGCCGCGTGCGCTTCGTCAACCGCGTTTGGCGCGCATGCGAGCCGCTCTTGGACCATGCGAAGAGCGCGAACGCTCGAGAGCTCCCGCCTGCCTCAAGCGAAGAAGAAAAAACTCTGCTGCGCGCCGTGCACGTGGCGGCCAAGTCAGCCGTCGACGAAACGGTCTCGCGGCGCTTCCATTACAACACGACGGTTGCCAAACTCGACGAATACGTCAACGCGCTGACGGCTCTCGAACAGACCGCGCCGGACTCGCCGGCCGTCGCGTATGCCGTGCATGCGCTGCCGCTCATCATGGCGCCGTTTGCGCCGCACCTGGCGGACGAGTTGTGGGAACGCATGGGACACAAGGCGTCGGTACATTTGGAAAGCTATCTTGAACCTGACATGTGCGCGCTCGCGGTCGACGCCATCACGCTCGTCGTGCAAGTCAACGGTAAGATTCGCGCGCGGCTCGAGGTGGCGCCGGGGATTAGCGAAGACGACGCCTACGCGTTAGCAATCGCGCAAGCTCCGGTTCAGACGCAACTCGCGGGCAAAGAGATACGTAAACGCATTTTCGTTCCGGACAAACTCCTCAACATCGTGTCCTAACAAGTGTCATGGTGAGCTTGTCGAACCACGCCCGAGCAGCGGCCGTTAGGCCGCGTGACGAGGGCCGCATTCAATAATCGACTCCGCTGCCGAGGTCGGAATGACGCGGATGGCACGCAAACCGGCCTGCGCGAGCACCGCTTCGAAATCCACGCGTGTGCGTTCGCGGCCGCGTACGAGGGAGAGCATCTGCGCGTCGGTCAGGTTCCCTGCGCTCCAGCGGTTCGGCTTGTCGCCAAGGAGCGTTTCCACGATCAGCACGCGCCCGTCCGGCGGCAACTCCCTGCGGACGTTGCGAAGAATCTTCAGCGCCCGCTCGTCGTCCCAATTGTGCAGGACGTGACTCAGCAGGTACGTTTTCGCGCCGGCCGGAGCGGTTTCAAAAAAATCGCCGGCCTCAACGCGCACGCGCGCCTTCTCGTCCCCAAAAACTTGGGGAGCTCGCGAGATCGCACCCGGCAGATCGAAGAGTACGCCTATAGCATCCGGGTAGGCTCGCAGGATCGCGCGCAACATCAACCCCGAACCCCCTCCAACGTCGGCGATAGGCGAAGCTTGCGAGAAGTCGTACGCGTTGGCCACCGCCGCACCGTAAAGCGGCGCAACCGACATCATCGCGCTGTCGAAAAGTTCGCCTACTTCGGGATGCGAGCCGGCGTATTCAAAAAAACTGCTGCCGTGGACGATTTCGAATGCCGGGACGCCGGTGCGCAGGGTCTCGTCCAAGCGTTCCCACGGGGCCAACTGCCATGGCTCACCCGCATAACGAACGAAATCCGCAACGCTTTCCCGTGTGTCGCGCGCGGCATAGCGTCCGATCCGTGTAAGTTCAAATCGCCCGCTACGCATTTCGCGCACGATGTCGTAGCCGGACAGCAAACGTAGGACCCGCCGCACGCTTTGTTCGTGCAGGCCGAGATCGCGCGCCAGCTCGCCCGGCGCCGCCGGACAGCTCGCCAGCCGATCGGCGATGCCGACCTTTATGATCGCGCGCAGGGCGAGGGCCGGCCAGATCGACGTCGCCAGTTCCAGGATTGCAAACTGCGGCGGAAGCATCCGGCGCCGTAGGGACGCCGCCCACATCACAAACGGCGTCGTCGCGCGCACGAGCGCGAGTGGTATTCTCACCGGCTTACCGGCAGCAGATCCTTAAAGTACTCGTACGTTTCCCGAATTCCGTCGCGCAGCTGCGTGCGCGGCTCCCAGCCGAGCTCTTTTTTTGCAAGCGCATAATCGAACTGCGCATCGCGCGGATCGCCGGGGCGTTTTGGAGCATGAACGATCGGAGGCTCGAACCCGGCGACTTCGCAGAGCTGCCGGTAGAGCTCGTTTACGCTCGCCCGCTTGTTCGTGCCGATACAGTACATGCCACCGCTGCCGCGCTCGAGCGACGCGATGTTCGCGTCGGCCACGTCGCGGACGTAGACGTAATCGCGCGTCTGTTCGCCGTCGGAATCTATGCGCACGTCCTCCCTGCCCAAGAATTTGCCGATGAAGATCGCGATCACGCCCGCTTCACCGTTGGGATCTTGGCGCGAACCGTACACATTCCCATAGCGCAGCGACGTGAAGTCGAGTCCTCGCTCGGTTTGATAAAAACGCAGATAATGCTCGCCGGCCAATTTCGTAACGGCGTACGGCGATTCGGGGCGCTGGGGAGTGCGCTCGTTCATCGGTAGCCGCTCGGGAGTTCCGAAGATCGCCCCGCTCGATGCATAGATTATCTTCTTCACGCCATAGCGCACCGAATTTTCGAGCACATTGAGCAAGCCGACGACGTTCACTTGCGCGTCGTAGATCGGATCGCGCGAGCTGATAGCCACGCTGGCCTGCGCCGCGTGATGGCTGACGATTTCCGGCTTGAACTCCTGGAAGATTCGCGTAATGGCTTCGTCGCGGATATCCATGTGAACGAAGAGCGCGCGCTGGGCGACGTTTTGGCGCCGGCCGCCGCCGTGTTCCCACAATGCGTCGAGTACCAGCACTTCGTGGCCGGCGGCTAAGTACGCGTCGGCTACGTGTGAACCGATGAATCCGGCCCCGCCGGTGACCATGATGCGCATTGCAGCTCCCTTGAAATCTTCCCAGCTCGTCGCAGTTGGATTACGTCTTGGAACGTTCCCCGCTACTGCTTTTGGGGGCCGCGGCCGCTTTGGGCGCCGCCGCCGCACAACCTCTCTCCCCCGAACTACGTCTGTTGACGCTGTGCGGATGTATTGCTCTCTGTGCATGGATTGCACTTTCCCGTGCGCGGTTTGGGCGGCTTCGCGCGTTCGCCGCGCTCGCCCTGGTCGCGGGCTGGGCTAGCGGATTCCTGCACGCGCGAGCGTCTGTCGAATCGTTCCCCGGGAGAACCACCCGCTTTGCATGCACGGTACTCGACGACGGCGCCACGCAGAATGATTTCTCGGCATTTACGTGCGCAGCCGATGATGGAACAAAGCTCGCCGTTGCGACGCGTGCCGGACCTCCGCGCGTCGGGACGCGCGTGCTCCTTCGAGGGCGCATCGAACCTTTCGATCTCCCGCGCAATCCCGGCGAACCCAATCAGCGGCTCATCGAACGCGAGCGCGGGTTCGCGGGGCACGTAAGCAGCGCGCAGATCCTGCGCACCTTACCGTCGGCACCGCTCACGTTGGACGTCGCGCTCGCGCGTGCGCACGCGTGGGCGCTGGTGGAACTGCGTGCGCGGCTGCCGGAGCCATCGGCGACGATTCTCGCGGGCGAGCTCTGGGGCGAACGGGCTTCCCTGCCGCCCGAGCTGCGCGCGGAATTCCAAGAGACCGGCACGGTGCACGTGCTGGTCACGGCGGGCTTGCATCTGGGGGTAGTCGCGGCCATCGTGCTGCTGCTATTGCGCGGCTTGACCACGCCGCGCGCCTGCGCGTGCGCGATCGCGATTGCCGTAATCTGGAGCTATGCAGTTTTCAGCGGGTTTCATCTGCCAGCGGTCCGGGCCGCAACAATGATTTCATTTGCGCTGGCGGCCTACGCTTTCGGACGCGCCACCCGAGCGTGGAATGTCTTCGGCGCCGCCATGCTCGCGATAGCGCTCTTCGAACCAGAAGCGGTGCAGAGCGCTTCCTTCGCACTGTCGTTTTCTTGCGTCGGCGCGATCTTGCTCTGCGCGGATTGCATCGACAAGGGACTTGAGCGCTACGGCGCGTTACCGGCTCGTTTGCGCGAAGTGCTTGCGTTGACGATCGCCACGCAGATCGGAACGTGGCCGTTAACAGCCGCGATCTTCTTGCTCTTCGCACCCTACGCGCTCTTGGCCAACGCGGCCGTTGTGCCGTGCGTCGGCGTCACCATGATCCTTGGAGCGGCGCAACTTGCACTTGCGTGGGCTCCTCCACTCGCGCAAGCCGTTGCAAACGTCAACGGCTGGTTGCTGGCGTGGATCGTCGCTTCGGTTCACATGCTGGCAACATTGCCGGGCTCGTCGGTTGCAGCCATGCCGCCTCCCGCGTGGACGATTGCCGCGTACGATTGTTTGCTGATCGCGGCGGTTTCTTTATGGAAAAACGGCGAGCGCAAATGCGCACCGGCGTTATTTGTCTTGGGAGTACTATTGGTCGCGTACCCGCCGCGCGGCGTGGATCATCGATTACGCATTACCGTGCTCGATGTCGGCCAGGCCGATGCGATCGTCATCCGCACGCCGCGCGGGCACACGCTGTTAGTGGACGCGGGCGGCCGTTTGGAACAAGGGCGCGGAAATCAATCGTCGGCGGAGGCGGTCGGTGAACGCATCGTCGTTCCGTTTCTGCATCGTGAAGGCGTGCGGGCGATCGACGCTCTGCTGCTGTCGCACCCGCACGGCGATCACGCCGGCGGCGTCGCGCCCGTCCTTCGCGCCTTTCGGACGAGCGAGTTCGCGGACAGCGGTCAGCGGTATGCAGGCTTCGCATACAACGACGCGCTGCACGTCGCTAAAGCTGACAGCACACCCATCGTCTATCCGCGAGCGGGCGTGATCTGGCGGACCGACGATGGCCTAACGCTGACGTTCATCGGCCCGTCGCTGCCGCTGCTGACGCATACGCGCAACGACATCAACAACAACTCGCTCGCCT
>Ga0102924_1000419_pt1 | contig 53266 bp, 54 predicted proteins | sample PaiPotPPM11metaG_FD_80116 | JGI IMG/M metagenome (GOLD analysis project Ga0102924, IMG submission 80116) | Iron sulfur acid spring bacterial and archeal communities from Banff, Canada, to study Microbial Dark Matter (Phase II) - Paint Pots PPM... ... | reverse complement strand
GTAGCTCTCGGCGCTGCGGAAATCCTGCACGCCGTCAAGGTAGCCGGTCTCGCGCGCGACCTGCACCACACGCTCCATGGCGCGCCCGACCACGACAACCTCGCGCTCGGCGGCGCGCGCCGCGCCGGCGACCGCGCGAATGCGGTCGACGTGAGAGGCAAAGGTCGTGACCGCCACGCGGGCCGGCGCGGTGCGTACGAGATCGGCAATGGTCTTGGCGACATCGGACTCGGAGGGCGAGCGGCCGTCACGGATAGCGTTGGTCGAATCGCCGACGAGCGCGAGAACGCCCTCGTCGCCCAGCGCGGAAAGCCGCGCTGCGTCGGTCACCGAGCCGGCAAGCGGCGTGGGATCGATTTTCCAATCCCCGGTATGCAGCACGGTGCCGGCCGGCGTGCGGATCGCCAGCGCATTCGATTCCGGGATCGAGTGCGCCACGTTGATGAACTCGATCGCAAACGGACCGAGCGTCAGGTTTCCGCGAAGGGGGACGACATTGACCGGGATTATCGGCGCGCCCGGTTCGGCGGCACGCTTGGCCTCGAACAACGCGGCGGTGAAGGGGGTGGCATAAAGCGGCACGTTAAGCCGCGGCCACAGATCGATGAGCGCGCCCATGTGATCCTCGTGGCCGTGGGTGAGCACGAGGCCCAGGATATTTTTGCGCTCCTCGATCAGGTAGCGGATATCCGGCAGGATGAGATCGATTCCGGGCAAATGCTCTTCGGCCGCAAAAGAGACGCCGCAATCGACGATGAGCCATTGCCGGCGCCGGCCGTCGCCGACGCCGACGCCGTAGATCGAGAGGTTCATCCCGATCTCGCCGATGCCGCCAAGCGACGCGAAGACAAGTTCACTCTGCGCCATCGGGATACGAGCCATCCTCAAAAAAGCGTCTCGGCCCGCCGCCAGTAACCGGGAAGATGGCGCCGGCCGCGATCGTCTCTAAGCGCCCGTCCGCGAGGCGGAGCAATAACTGGCCGTATTCGTCGAGCGCCTCACAGCGCCCAAAAAGCTCGCGGTCCGGAAGCCGCACCCGCATCTCGCCGCCAACCCCGATGGCGCGGTCAAGCCAGTCGGAACGTATGGCCAAAAAACCGTCGCCGCCGCGCCACTGCTCTAGCCGCCGCATCATCGAGCCCGACAGCGCGAAGAACAGATCGTCGGGAGAAACGTCGACGCCAACTTCCGCCAGATCGGTTGCAGGATAGGAGGTCTGCGCAGGATGGTGCTTACAGTTCACGCCGATACCGATCGCGACCGCGAGGCCCGCGTCCAGCCGGTGGCCTTCGATCAGAATGCCGGCGAGCTTGGCGCCGCCGCAGAGGACGTCATTCGGCCATTTGAGCGCGAGTTTTCCGCGCATGACGGGAGCGCAGCCGAGGATCGCGTCATGAACGGCGAGCGCAGTCACGAACGACAATTTTGGCGCATCTTTTGGCGGAGCCGGATCTTTAAGCAAAAGCGTAGCATAGAGATTGCCGGGCGGCGACATCCATTTGCCGCCGCGCCGGCCGCGGCCTGCCGTTTGCTCGCGCGCTGTGATCCACAGCGGACTTGGCGCACCGCGCTGCGCGAGCGCGAACGTCAGCGCCTGCGCATTGGTCGACGCCAGGGTCTCGTGCGCCAAGAGGCGATAACCTGCAGCCGCCGTCACCGGGTCAAGTCGCATCAGAACAGCGAATGGGCGGCCGCGCTCGCCGCACCGACCAGCGGCCCCGGATAGAGGAAGAACAGGATGTTGAACAGGCCGCAAATCCCAAGCACCACCCTGAGCTCGATGGGCATGGCGTAAAAACCTTCAACCGCTTCGTCGAAATACATGAGCTTGATGATCGCCAGATAATAATAGGCGCCGACCACGCTCGCCAGCACCCCAATCACCGCCAGCACGTAGAAGCCCGCCTTGATGGCGGCGAGGAAGACATAAAACTTGGCGAAAAAACCGGCGAGCGGCGGCACGCCGGCCATCGAGAACAACAGCATCGCCAAGAGGAACGCCATGGTCGGGTGGCTGCGGGCAAGGCCTGAAAGCTGGTCGATCGATTCCACCATTCCGGTCGATCGCCGCATCGCCAGGATCACGGCGAACACGCCGAGCGTCATGGTGATGTAGATCGCCATGTAGAGGAGCACGCCCTGCACGCCTTCGGCCGTTCCGGCGGCAAGGCCGATGAGCGCGTAGCCCATGTGGCCGATCGACGAATAGGCCATCAGGCGCTTGATGTTGCGCTGGCCGATGGCGGCGAAAGCGCCGAGCAGCATCGAGGCGATGGCGACGAAGACGATAATCTGCTGCCATTGCGTGGCGATTCCGGGAAACGCCGCGACTGCGGCGCGCACGAACATGGCGATGCCCGCGACCTTCGGAGCGGCGGCGAAAAGTGCCGTCACCGGCGTCGGCGCCCCTTCGTAAACGTCCGGTGTCCACATGTGGAAGGGCACCGCCGAAACCTTAAAGCAGAAGCCGGCGAACAGAAAGACGAGCCCGAAGATCAATCCGACCCCGCCGTGCGCGGCGGTCCGCGCGATGCCGGTAAAGGTGACGGTGCCGGTGAAGCCGTAGATCAGCGAGGCGCCGTAAAGCAGCATTCCGGACGAGAGCGCGCCCAAGACAAAATATTTCAGCCCCGCTTCGGTCGAACGCAGCCGGTCGCGATGGCTTGCGGCCATGACGTAAAGCGGCAGGCTCATCAATTCGAGGCCGAGATAGAGCGCGATGAGGTCGGCGGCCGAGATCAGCATCAGCATGCCGAGCGTCGAGAGCAGGATGAGGACGGGATATTCGAATCGCTCTTGCCGTTCGCGCTTGGCATAGTCGAGCGACATCGCAATCGCTGCGGCCGAGCCGATCAGCGCCAGGATTTTGAGAAACCGGGCGAAATCGTCGACCACGAAGCTGCCGCCGAAACTCACGAGCTTACCCGAGGGCAGCGCCAAAAGGATCGCGCCGGCGATCGCGAGCAGCGCGATTGCGGCGAAGTCGACCACACGCACGCTGAGGTCGCTGCGGAAGACGCCAAGCATGAGCAGCGCCATGGCGCCGAGCCCGAGCACGATTTCCGGCAGGAGCGGCATGAAGGCGGGAAGTTGCGTAGCGTTCATTGCCTTACCTCGCCAAAGCCGCCGCTTGCACGCCGCCAATTGCGTGGTGGTAATTGTCGATCAGTTGCGTCACCGACGCCGCCGATAGATCGAGCACCGGCTTCGGATAAACGCCGAACACGATGGTCAAGATCACGAGCGGCGCCAGCACCACGATCTCGCGCCAGCCAATGTCCGTGATCTTGAAGAGGCTTGCCTTCTCCAGCTTGCCGAAAATCACCCTGCGATAAAGCCACAGCATGTAGGCGGCGGAGAGGATGGTGCCGAGCGTCGCCACCGTCGCCACCCAATTGTTGACTCGGAAGGTGCCGATCAGCGTCAAAAATTCGCCGACGAATCCCGACGTGCCCGGAAGCCCCACATTGGCGAGCGCGAACACCATGAAGACGAAGGCATAGAGCGGCATGCGGTTGACCAGCCCGCCATAGGCGGCGATCTCGCGCGTATGCATGCGGTCGTAGACGACGCCGACGCAAAGAAACAAGGCGGCCGAGACGATGCCGTGGGAGATCATTTGAAAGATGCCGCCGGAGATGCCCTGCGCGGTCACCGCAAATATGCCCATCGTGACGAATCCCATATGCGCCACCGACGAATAGGCGATGAGCTTTTTCATGTCGTCCTGCATCAGCGCGACCAGCGAGGTGTAGACGATGGCGACCACGGAGAGCGCGTAGATCAGCGGCGCCAGTTGCTGCGAGGCTTCCGGAAACATCGGCAGCGAAAAACGCAAGAAACCGTAGCCGCCCATCTTCAGGAGAATGGCGGCGAGAATCACCGAGCCGGCGGTGGGCGCCTCAACATGGGCGTCGGGCAGCCAAGTGTGCACCGGCCACATCGGCAGTTTCACGGCAAAAGAAGCGAGGAAAGCAAGAAACGCCCAGGTCTGCAGCTCACGCGGAAAGGCGTGGTGCAACAGCGTCGGGATGTCGGCGGTGCCGGCGTCCCAGTACATCGCCATGATGGCGAGCAGCATCAGCACCGAGCCGAGCAGCGTGTAGAGGAAGAACTTGAAGCTGGCATAGACCCGGCGCGGGCCGCCCCACACCCCGATGATCAGGAACATCGGGATGAGACCGCCCTCGAAGAACAGGTAGAACAGCACCAGGTCGAGCGCACAGAAGGTGCCGACCATCAGCGTTTCGAGGACGAGGAAGGCAATCATGTATTCGCGCACGCGGCGCGCAATCGCCTCCCAGCTCGCCAGGATCGAGATCGGCATCAGCGCGGTGGTGAGCACCACGAACGGCAGCGAGATGCCGTCGACGCCCATCGAATAGGTGATGGCGCCCCCGAGCCACGGCGCTTTTTCGACAAACTGAAAATCGGCCGTAGAGGGGTCGAAGCGCCACATCACGATGAGCGAGATGGCAAACGTGATCAACGTCGTCCACAGCGCCACCCAACGCGCATTGCGTATGCCCGCCTCGTCGTCGCGCAAAAACGCGATGAACAAGGCGCCGACGAGCGGCAGAAAGGTGACGACGGAGAGGATCGGCCAACTCGTCATCCATGCGCTCCGTTGAACATGAACCAGGTGATCGCCACGGCGACGCCGATCAGCATGGCGAACGCATAGTGATAGAGATAGCCGGTCTGCAGACGGATGACGTTACGCGTCACGTCGAGCACGCGGGCAGAGACCCCGTCGGGGCCGAAGCCGTCGATGATGAAACCGTCGCCGCCCTTCCAAAGTAGCCGGCCGAGCCACATCGCGGGACGAACGAAGAGGAAGTCGTAGATCTCGTCAAAATACCATTTGTTGAGCAGAAATTTATAGAGCACGTATTGTTGCCGCGCCAATTCTTCGGGCAGATCCGGACGGCGGATGTAAAACTCCCACGCGACGAGAAAGCCGCCGATCATCATCACGGTCGGCAAGATAGAGAGGAGGAGCGGCAGCTTCTCCGCGCCCTCGAACAGCGTGTTCGCAGTCCCCAATTGCAACGCGCCGCGAAAGAACTGGTCGGTGCCGTGCCCGGTGAATACCGCGAGCGCCGGATAGCCGGCCGCGATCGAGCCAATGGCGAGAAGCCCGAGCGGCACCAGCATTGTTTTCGGGGTCTCATGCGCCGCCTCGTAGCGCTCGCGGTCGTGCGGCTCGCCATGGAAAGTCTTGAAAATCAGGCGCCAGGAATAGAACGCGGTCAGCGCGGCCGCTCCGAGCGTCATCGCGAAGCCGTATGTAGCCATGGGATTGTTGCTGAGCAGCGCCGCCTCGATGATCGCATCTTTGGAAAAATAGCCGGCGGTGAACGGGAACCCGGTGAGCGCCAATGTACCGATCACCATCGTGGCATAGGTGAACGGAAGCTTGCGCCAAAGGCCGCCCATGTGCCGGGTATCCTGCTCGTGATGCATGGCGATGATCACCGACCCCGAGCAGAGGAACAGCAGAGCCTTGAAAAAAGCATGCGTGAACAAATGGAACATGCCGACCGAATAGGCGCCGACGCCCATGGCCACGAACATGTAACCGAGCTGCGAACAGGTCGAATAGGCGATGATGCGCTTGATGTCGTTTTGCACGAGCGCGACGCTGGCGGCGAACATTGCCGTGGTGGCGCCGATGAAGGTCACGAACGCCGAGGCCGTGGGCGAGAGCACAAACAGCGGCGACAGCCGCGCGACCATGAACACGCCGGCCGTCACCATGGTGGCGGCATGGATCAGCGCCGAAACCGGGGTCGGACCCTCCATGGCGTCGGGCAGCCAGGTGTGCAGCAAAAATTGCGCCGATTTGCCCATGGCGCCCATGAACAGCAAGATACAGATCGCAGTCAGCGCGTCGGCATTGAAGCTGAGAAAGTGAAAGCTCTTGCCGGCGAGGCTCGGCGCCTGAGCAAAAATGGTATCGAAGTCGACGGCGCCGGTGAGCGCAAACACGGCAAAAATGCCCAACGAAAAGCCGAAATCGCCGACCCGGTTGACGATGAAGGCCTTGATCGCCGCGGCATTGGCTTCGGGCTTGTGGTACCAGAAGCCGATGAGCAGATAGCTCGCCAGCCCCACGCCTTCCCAGCCGAAGAACAGCTGCACGAGATTGTCGGCCGTCACCAGCATCAGCATGGCGAAGGTGAAAAACGACAAGTAGGAGAAGAAGCGCGGCTTGTACGGATCGTCCGCCATGTAACCGATCGAATAGAGATGAACGAGCGACGAAATGGTGGTGACCACAACCAGCATCACGGCGGTGAGCGAGTCGATGCGCAGCGCCCAATCCGAATGAAGGTCGGCAAAGCTGATGAAGGTGAAAAGCCGGACACGCGCGTCGTGGCCGGCGATTCCGACGTCGTAGAAGGCGTACCACGACAGCACGCATGCGATCACGAGGAGCGTCGTGGCGATCAGTTCCGCCGCCTGCGAGCCGGCAGCCGGCGCTTCGGACGCCGGCTCTTCCACATGCGTATTGGCAAAGGCGGCGTGCTGGTCCTGCGGCAAGGGCGCGCCGCGCGGACGGCTTTCCGCCACCGGCGCAGCGGCATGATCGCCGTGCGGCGGCGGCGGGCTCGCCCCCGGAAACCGATTGCGCGCGCCAATGAGTGCGATCGCGCCGGCGATGATGGCGCCGATGAGCGGCAGGACGACGATGGCTTCGTACATGCCGCTAGGTCCCTGCCATGCCCGCGCTCGTCGCCGGCATCCACGACTTTACGCAATCGCGGTGCGATGAAGGCGTGGATGGCCGGGACGTGCCCGGCCATGACGACCACAGAGTAATGCGATGCGATCCCATCACCGCTAGCCCTTCATAAGGTTGATATCTTCAACCGCGATCGAGCCGCGGTTGCGGAAATAGGCGACGAGAATGGCAAGCCCGATCGCGGATTCCGCCGCCGCCACGGTGAGCACGATCAGCGCGTAGACCTGGCCGACGATGTCGCCCAAGAAACTCGAAAACGCGACCAGGTCGATGTTGACCGCGAGCAGGATGAGCTCGATCGACATCAGGATGACGATGACGTTCTTGCGGTTGAGAAAGATGCCGAAAATCCCGAGCGTGAACAGGATGGCGGCAACCGACAGGTAATGACCGAGCCCAATGGTCATGGCAGCCCCTGCCCCGGCTTGACGTTGACAATCTCGATCGCGCTTTCCCTCCGGCGCGCCACTTGTTCGGCGATATTCTGCCGCCTCACGCCAGGCTTGTGCTGCAGCGCCATTACGATGGCGCCGATCATGGCGACGAGCAGAATAATTCCGGCCGCCTCGAAGAAATAGACGTAGCGGGTATAGAGCACGAGCCCGAGCGCTTGCGTATTGCTGACATTCGCCGGCGCCGCGGCCGTATGGCCGGTCCCCGGCGCGATCGCCCAGCCGCCGACGATGAGTAATAGCTCGGCGAGCAGCACGGCGCCGACCAGCGCGCCGACCGGCAGGTAGTTGAGAAAGCCTTGGCGCAACTCGGCGAAATCAACATCGAGCATCATCACCACGAAGAGGAACAACACGGCGACGGCGCCGACATACACCACGATCAGAATCATCGCCAAGAACTCGGCGCCGAGCAGCACGAACAGCCCCGCCGCATTGACGAAGGCGAGAATGAGAAAGAGCACCGAATGCACCGGATTGCGGGCGGTGACCACCATCACCGCCGAGGCCACGCAGACGCCGGCAAACAGATAGAAGAAAATGGCGTTGATGATCATCGGCGCTAAAGCTCACCGGTACGGCGCATCGAGCGCGATGTTTTGGGCAAGCTCGCGCTCCCAGCGATCGCCATTCGCCAGGAGGCGCTCCTTGTCGTAATAGAGCTCCTCGCGGGTTTCGGTGGCGAATTCGAAATTCGGCCCCTCGACGATGGCGTCGACCGGGCAGGCCTCCTGGCACAGCCCGCAATAGATGCATTTGACCATGTCGATGTCGTAGCGCGTAGCCCGGCGCGTGCCGTCGTTTCTTCGCGGGCCGGCCTCGATGGTGATCGCCTGCGCCGGACAGATCGCCTCGCAGAGCTTGCAGGCGATACATCGCTCCTCGCCGTTCGGATAGCGCCGCAGCGCGTGCTCGCCGCGAAAGCGGGGCGACAGCACGCCCTTCTCGAACGGATAGTTGATCGTCGCTTTCGGCTTGAAAAAGTAGCGCATCGACAGCAGGAAGGCCTGCGCGAATTCCTTCAGAAACAGCGAACGGGCGGCTTGATCGAGTTTCATGTCAACCTCATGCCGCTAGCGAAGCGGCGGCGAAACACCCGCCGCTCCCGCCGCGCCGATCACCTTGCCGATCCAATAGCCCAATGTGGCGAGGATGGCGATGTCGATCCCTAGGATCAAACGCCGCACAATCGACAGCTTCTCCTCGAACGCGGCGCGCTCTTCAAGCGTCGTCGGGCCGCCCTTCGCGCGCATTTGCCGATCGATAAGGCGTATCACCGGCACGTAAAGAGCGACCGCAACGATGGTCCCGGCAAGACCGCCGAGCCAGGCCGGCAGCGAATATTCCATTTCGCGCTCCGTTCACTTCGGCGCCCAGCCGGAAATCTGCAGGACACCGGCCACGATCGCGACCATAGCGAGCGAGATCGGCAAAAACACCTTCCAGCCCAGCCGCATCAACTGATCGTAGCGATAGCGCGGCACGAACGCCTTCACCATGGCGAACATAAAGAAGACGAAGAGCGCCTTGAGGACGAACCAGATCACCCCCGGAATCCAGGTGAAAGGCACGACCGGGAACGGCGGCAGCCATCCGCCAAGGAATAGGATCGTGCACATGGCGCACATGGTGGTGACCGCCACGTATTCGCCGAGCATGAACATCATGTAGGGGGTCGAGCTGTATTCGACCATGAAACCGGCGACCAATTCGGATTCCGCCTCGACCAGGTCGAAAGGCGGCCGGTTGGTCTCCGCGAGCGCGGAAACGAAAAAGATCACCAGCATCGGGAACAGCGGCAGCCAGTACCAGCCCAAAAATCCCCAGGCGCTGTTCTGCGCTTCGACGATCGCGGTGAGGTTGAGCGAGCCGACGCAGAGCAGCACGGTGATGATGACGAAGCCGATGGAGACCTCGTAGGACACCATCTGCGCGGCCGAGCGCAGCGCCGCGAGGAACGGATATTTGGAGTTCGAGGCCCAGCCGGCCATGATGATTCCGTACACGCCGAGCGAGGAAATGGCGAAGAAATAGAGAATGCCGACGTTAATGTTGGCGATGACCCAGCCGGCGCTGACCGGAATCACCGCCCAGGCGGCCAGCGCCAGCGTGCAGGTGACCAGCGGCGCGATGAGGAACACGCCCTTGTTGGCGCCGGCGGGAATGACCGGCTCCTTGAGCACGAACTTGAGGAGATCGGCGAATGACTGAAACAGCCCCCAGGGGCCGACCACGTTGGGGCCGCGCCTGATCTGCACCGCCGCCCAGATCTTGCGGTCGGCGTAAAGGATATAGGCGACGGCGATGAGCAGGATGACGAGCAGCAAGAGGCTCTCCGCCACCATAATCACCAACGGCCAGATGTAGTCGGACCAGAACGCGGCCATCTAAGCCCCTCACCCCGCCGCCGTCAGGCTCGCGCGCCCTTGCGCCAGCGCCGAACATTCCGCCATCACGGCCGAACAGCGCGCGATTGCGTTGGTGAAATAGAAGTCGCCGACGCTGGAACGGAACGGCGCCCGCTCGGTGTCGCCGCCGGCGCGCGCGGCAAGCTTTTGCACGTCGGTGGGATCGCCCGGTGCGATCCGGCCGATGCGTTGAAAGTGCGGATGCGCCTTGAACAGCGCCTGGCGCAACGCGGCAAGTGAGTCGTAGGGAAGCCGTTTGCCCAGAACGTCCGACAGCGCGCGCAGGATCGCCCAATCCTCGCGCGCATCTCCGGGCGGGAACGAAGCGCGTGTCGCCATCTGCACGCGGCCTTCGGTGTTGACGTAGCTCGCCGATTTTTCCGGATACGCCGCCCCCGGCAGCACCACGTCGGCGCGCGTCGCCCCGCGGTCGCCGTTGCTGCCGATGTAAATTGCGAACGCACCGGGCGCGATTTCGAGTTCATCGACTCCGAGCAGAAAAACCACATCGAGCGTGCCGAACGACGCCATCTGCCGCGAGTTCAGACCGCCCTCCCCCGGCACGAAGCCGAGATCGAGCGCGCCGACGCGCGAGGCAGCGCTGTGCAGCACGCTGTAGCCGTTCCAGCCCTCCTTGACGGCGCCGAGATCGACGGCGGCCTTGGCGGCGAGCGAAGCGATCGCGGCGCCGTCGGCGCGCGCAAACGCCGCGGAGCCGATCAGCACGAGCGGGCGCTCGGCCTTGCGCAAGCTCTCAGCGAAAGCATGCCGGGTTACGGTTGCGAGCGTCTCCGGGCCGGCGCCGAGATAATCGTAATTGTAGGTGAGGTCCGCCTTCGGTCCAATCACGCCGATCGGGAAATTCCCGGCGCGCCAGCGCTTGCGGATGCGCGCATTGAGCACGGCGGCCTCCTTGCGCGGGTCGGAGCCGACGATGAGGAGTGCGTCCGCCACGTCGATGCCGGCGACGGTGGCGTTGAAGAGATAGGTCGCCCGACCCCATCGCGGATCGAGCGCCGAGCCGTCCTGCCGGCAATCGAGATTGACGACATTGAGCCGCGTCATCAAATCCTTGAGCGCAAAAATTTCTTCGACCGCGGCGAGGTCGCCAACGAGCGCGCCTACCCGTTTCGGATTTGCGCGCGCAAGTTTTTGCGCAATGGCGTTGAATGCCTCGCTCCACGAAGCCGGGCGAAGCTGGCCGTTCTCACGCACGTAGGGCCGATCGAGGCGCTGTGTTCGCACCCCGTCGACCACGTGCCGGGTCTTGTCGGAAATCCACTCTTCGTTGATGTCGTCGTTGGCGCGCGGCAGGATGCGCATGACCTCACGGCCGCGGGTATCGATGCGGATGGCGGAGCCGAGCGCATCCATCACGTCGATCGACTCGGTCTTATCGAGTTCCCACGGCCGCGCCGCGAACGCGTACGGTTTCGCCGTCAACGCGCCTACCGGGCAGATGTCGACCACGTTGGCCTGCAGCTCGGAACTCATCGCCTGTTCGAGATAGGTCGTGATCTCCATGTCCTCGCCGCGCCCGGTGGCGCCAAGCTCCGGGACACCGGCAACCTCGGCGGAAAAGCGGACGCAGCGCGTGCATTGGATGCACCGGTTCATCGAGGTCTTGACCAGCGCGCCGAGATACTTGTCCTCGACCGCCCGCTTATTCTCGCGGAAGCGGCTGGCGTCGATCCCGTAGGCCATGGACTGGTCCTGCAGGTCGCATTCCCCGCCCTGGTCGCAGATCGGGCAATCGAGCGGATGATTGATCAGCAAGAACTCCATGACGCCTTCGCGCGCCTTGCGCACCATCGGCGAGCGGGTCTTCACTTCCGGCGGCTCGCCTTTCGGCCCCGGCCGGCAATCGCGCACCCCCCAGGCGCAGCTTGCGACCGGCTTCGGCGAGCCTACCAGTTCGACCAGACACATGCGGCAATTTCCCGCGATCGACAGCCGCTCGTGGAAGCAGAAGCGTGGAATCTCCGCGCCGGCGGTCTCGCAGGCCTGGAGCAGCGTGTACTCCGGCGGGACGTCGATCTCTCTGCCGTCGACGAGAAGTTTGGTCATCTATCTGCTCACTCCGCCGCGACCGAAACCGGTTCGGGATGCGGGTTGGCCGTATATTCGTCGATGCGCCGCTCGATCTCCGGCCGGAAATGGCGCAACAGACCCTGCACCGGCCAGGCGGCGCCGTCGCCGAAGGCGCAGATGGTGTGGCCTTCGATCTGGGTGGTGACCTCCATCAGCATGTCGATCTCGCGCTTTTGCGCGCGGCCTTCCGCCATGCGTTCGAGCACGCGCCACATCCAGCCCATGCCCTCGCGGCAGGGGGTGCACTGGCCGCAGCTTTCGTGCTTGTAAAAATAGGAAATGCGCGCCATGGCGCGCACGATATCGGCGGACTTGTCCATGACGATCACTGCTGCCGTGCCGAGCGACGTTTTCTTGTCGCGGCAGCCGTCGAAATCCATCAGCAGCGTGTCGGCCTGATCGGCGCCGGCCGGCACGAGCGGCATCGACGAGCCGCCGGGGATCACCGCGAGCAGATTGCTCCAGCCGCCGCGCACGCCGCCGGCGTGCCTCTCGATCAGCTCGCGCAGCGGAATGCCCATCTCTTCTTCGACGTTACAAGGCCGCTCGACGTGGCCGGAAATGCAGAACAGCTTGGTGCCGGTATTGTTCTTCCGCCCGATGCCCGCAAACCATGCCGCGCCGCGGCGCATGATGTCGGGCACCTGCGCAATCGTCTCGACATTGTTGACGGTGGTCGGGCAGCCGTAAAGACCCATATTGGCCGGGAACGGCGGCTTCAATCGCGGCATCCCCTTCTTGCCTTCGAGGCTCTCAAGGAGCGCCGTCTCCTCGCCGCAGATATAGGCACCGGCGCCGTGGTGCAGGATGACGTCGAAGTCGAAGCCGTGAATATTGTTCTTGCCGATGAGCTTTGCCTCGTAGGCTTCCGCGATTGCGGCCTGCAGCCGCTCGCGCTCGCGGATAAATTCGCCGCGAATGTAGATGTAGCAGGTGTCCGCGGCCATGGCGCAGCCGGCGATCAGGCAGCCCTCGATCAGAAGATGCGGATCGTGGCGCATGATTTCGCGATCCTTGCAGGTGCCGGGCTCCGACTCGTCGGCATTGACCACGAGATAGTGAGGGCGTCCTTGCGTATCCTTGGGCATGAACGACCATTTCAATCCAGTCGCGAATCCCGCGCCGCCGCGGCCGCGCTGGCCGGACGCCTTGCACTCGTTGACGAGGCCGTCGCGGCCTTTTGCCAGCATCGCCTTGGTGCCGTCCCAGGCGCCGCGGGCGCGCGCGCCTTTAAGGCCCCAATCGTACTGGCCATAAAGATTTTTGAAGATGCGGTCCTTATCGGAAAGCATTTTTCTTTTCTTTATTGACGTCTCGGATCGGTTGCATCGGCGATCGGCGGCTTCGGTACTGCCGCTTCGTGGACGTTGGCGGCCTCGCCCGGCTTCTTCGCGTCGCCGTCGAGCAATGCACCGGCAGCGTGCCCCGATGTCCCGCTTTCGCCGTACAGCGACGGATCGGTCAATGTGGTCGGTCCGCCGACCGGAGCGGAATTTATGCGATCGATCTGCGGGCCGGGTTTCGGGGTCCTTCCCGCCGAAAGATCGTTGATAATCCGCGCCAGGATGTCGGGCGTGAGGTCCTCGTAATAATCGGCGTTGATCTGCACCATCGGCGCATTGACGCAGGCGCCGAGGCACTCGACCTCGAGCCAGGAGAATTTCCCGTCGGCACTCACCTCGTTCTCCCCGCCGATTAAGCGAAGCAGGACTTTCTTCAATCCGTCGGCGCCGCGCAGCATGCACGGCGTCGTGCCGCAGAACTGCACATGGTATTTGCCGACCGGCGACAGGTTGAACATCGTGTAGAAGGTCGCCACTTCGAGCACGCGAATCTTGGCCATGCCGAGCATTTCGGCGACCGCCTCGATCGCCTTCTGCGGCAGCCAGCCGCCGCACTGCTCCTGCGCTCGCCACAGGATCGGGATCACCGCGGATTGCCGACGCCCCGGCGGGTACTTTTCGATCTGAGCTTTCGCCCAGGCGAGATTTTCCGCCGTGAAGGCAAAACTCGGTGGCTGATTTTCGGCGAGGCGGCGCACGCTCATCGGTCGACCTCGCCGAATACGATATCGATCGAGCCGAGGATCGCCGAGATGTCGGCGAGCATGTGCCCGCGGCAGAGAAAATCCATGGCCTGCAAGTGGGCGAAGCCGGGCGCACGGATCTTGCACTTGTACGGCTTGTTGCTGCCGTCGGCGACCAGATAAACGCCGAACTCGCCCTTGGGCGCCTCGACGGCGGCATAGACCTCGCCCGGCGGAACCTTAAATCCTTCCGTGTAGAGCTTGAAATGATGGATCAGCGCTTCCATCGAACGCTTCATCTCGGGCCGCCGCGGCGGCACGATCTTGTGGTCGTCGATCGTCACCCGGCCCTGCCCGTCCGCCGCATGCAATTTTTCGATGCACTGTCTCATGATGCGCACGGACTGGCGCATTTCTTCCATGCGCACGCAATAGCGGTCGTAATTGTCGCCATGCTTGCCCACCGGAATGTCGAATTCGAGTTCGGAGTAGCACTCATAGGGTTGCGCTCGACGCAAGTCCCACGCCGCGCCGGAGCCGCGCACCATGACGCCGGAAAAACCGCGCGCCCATGCGTCCGCAAGCGCCACCACGCCGATGTTGACGTTGCGCTGTTTGAAGATGCGGTTCTCGGTCAGCAGTTCTTCAAGATCGTCGCACACTTTCAGGAACGGACCGCAAAACGCCGCGATGTCGTCGATCAGCTTCGGCGGCAGATCCTGATGCACGCCGCCGACGCGGAAATAGGCCGCGTGCATGCGCGAGCCGGAAGCCCGCTCATAGAATCCCATCAGCTTTTCGCGCTCCTCAAATCCCCAGAGCGGCGGCGTGAGCGCGCCGATGTCGAGCGCCTGCGTGGTGACGTTGAGAAGATGCGAGAGCAGACGGCCGATCTCGCAATAGAGCACGCGGATGATTTGCGCTCGCCTCGGCATCTCGATGCCGAGTAGCTTTTCCGCCGCCAGGCAGAACGCGTGCTCCTGATTGATCGGCGCGACGTAATCGAGTCGGTCGAAGTAGGGAATCGCCTGCAGGTAGGTTTTGTGTTCGATCAGCTTTTCCGTGCCGCGGTGCAGAAGCCCGATATGCGGGTCCACGCGCTCGACCACTTCCCCATCAAGTTCGAGTACGAGCCGTAAAACTCCGTGTGCCGCCGGATGCTGCGGTCCAAAGTTAATCGTGAAATTGCGGGTGGCGGCGTCGGTCATCATCAAGCCATTTGCATTTCCGCGGCCTTTTTTACTTTCGCAGCGACCCGGGCATTGAATTTGTCCCACACGACGACGAAGCGCTCGTGGCGGCCTTCGCCGATGAGATCGATGCCGTCGTGCGCCTTGACCTTGAAGGCGACACGATTACCGACGATTTTGACCACCTCGGCATCGACGGTGACCGTCATCCCGGCAGGCGTCGCCGCCAAGTGGCTCACATCGACATGCACGCCAAGGCTGCCTTCGCCGGGATCGAGGTGCGGCGCCAGGAGCTGCGTGCAGGTCCATTCCACGAGCACGATCATGAAGCCAGTGGCAAAGACCTTCGGCATGGACGCGATCTCGGGCGCTTCCGGATAGGTGTAAGGCACCGTCTTGTTCTCCGGCACCTTGTAGGAAAAGCGATGGGTGAGCCCGGGCTTGAGGGTCGGTTTCATCTCACGTCCCCTGACCGCCGCCACCGGATTTCGCTTTTTCGTCGCCCGGCAGCACGTAATCGGTCCCCTCCCACGGCGAGAGGAAATCGAAATTGCGGAATTCCTGCGTGAGCCGCACCGGCTCGTAAACGACGCGCTTGAGCTCGTCGTCGTAGCGCACTTCGACAAAACCGGTCAGCGGGAAATCCTTGCGCAGCGGATGACCCTCGAAACCGTAATCGGTAAGGATGCGCCGCATGTCCGGATGGCCGGTGAACACCACGCCGTAAAGATCGTAGATTTCGCGCTCGAACCAATCGGCGCCCGGAAAGACTTCGATGATCGAGGGCACCGGCGTCGTCTCGCCGGTTTCGGCCTTCACCCGGACGCGCACATTGTGCTTTGGCGAGAGCAGGTGATAGACCACGTCGAAACGCCGCTCGCGGCCGGGCCAGTCGACTGCGGTGACATCGGTCAAATTCCAGAATTGGCAGTTTGGGTCGTCGCGCAGGTAGCGCACGACCGAGACGATATCGCGCGCGTTCGCCGCAACGGTCAACTCATGGAAGGCGACCGTATAGCCGGTCACCGACGATGAAAGCGCGCCAGCGATCGTCCGGCCGAGCCTGTCGAGCGTCTCATCCATGATCAGCGTTCGATCGTCGCGGTGCGGCGGATTTTCTTTTGCAGGAGCAGCACGCCGTAGAGCAGCGCTTCGGCGGTCGGCGGACAGCCCGGCACATAGATGTCGACCGGCACGATGCGGTCGCAGCCGCGCACCACCGAATAGGAATAATGATAATAGCCGCCGCCGTTGGCGCACGAACCCATCGAGATCACGTAGCGCGGTTCCGGCATCTGGTCGTAAACCTTGCGCAAGGCCGGGGCCATCTTGTTGGTGAGCGTGCCGGCGACGATCATCACGTCGGACTGCCGCGGCGAGGCGCGCGGCGCGAAGCCGAAACGCTCGGCGTCGTAGCGCGGCATCGACATCTGCATCATTTCGACCGCGCAACAGGCAAGGCCGAACGTCATCCACATAAGCGAACCGGTACGCGCCCAGGCAATGAGGTCATCCGCCGCGGCGACAAGAAATCCCTTGTCGGCGAGCTCGTTATTCACCTCGGAAAAAAACGCATCGCCCGCACCGACCGGCTTTCCGGTGCGCGGGTCGATCAAGGTCCGGGGCGGTGCGGCGATGGCGGGTTCGCTCAATCCCATTCGAGCGCTCCCTTCTTCCATTCATAGATAAACCCGATCGTCAGCACCGCAAGGAAGACCATCATCGCCCAGAAGCCGTACACGCCGACCTGCCTGAAGGTCGCAGCCCACGGAAACAAAAAGGTGACTTCGAGATCGAAGATGATGAACAGGATCGCGACCAGATAGAAGCGGACGTCGAATTTCATCCTCGCGTCGTCGAAGGCGTTGAAGCCGCACTCGTAGGCCGAGAGCTTCTCCGGATCGGGCTGCTTGTAGGCGACGAGAAAGGCCGCAGCGAGCAGCGCAAGCCCGATCGCCGCCGCAACGCCGATAAAGACAATGAGCGGGATATAGGCCAGCAGCAATTGACTGATCGATTGACTCATCGGCAGTCCTTTTTGTCGGCCATCAACGGATGCCGCGCTTTGACGGAAACATGTCCGCCGCGGCAGGGGTTCCGCGAGCCTGCCTCCCTGACCTATCGGTTTGCGCCAGAGAGAACGGAGCGGGCGCTGATTTGCCGCAAAAACCGGCAGATTCTCGCTGCAAATCGAACGCGGCGACCCTTAGCGCAGTGCACAAAAAGGTGCAAGGCGGCCTGTGCGGCGATCCTCGGCATTGACGCCGTCGGCGAAGGCAATGTTACGATCTCGTAACAATCGCTAGCCGGGGAGGATGCCGATGCGCCGCGCGATGGCACAGGCGAGAGGTCTATGCGCTTTAGCGGCATTCGCGCTGGCCGGTGCAGTCGCGCTCGGCAGTCCGACAGCCGGCAGCGCTGCGAGCTTCCCCGACCATCCGATCAAGCTCATCGTGCCGTTCGGGCCCGGCGGGCCGCCGGACGCCGCGGTGCGCATTATCGGCGCTTACCTCTCGGAGCACCTCGGATCGGTCGTGGTCGAGAACCATGTCGGCGCGGGCGGCACGCCCGGCGCCAACATCGTTTTCGTCCCCTACAAGGCGGCGTCGCAGGCCATCGGGCTCGGCGGCGAACCGGAACCGGAATCGGTTGCGAATTTTGCCGCGTTCATCGTTTCCCAATACAAACGCTGGGGCGACGTCCTCCGCATCACCGGCGTAACGTTGAACTGAAACTGAACCGAGCGGGGAGCACGCCCATGAGTTTTTTGCTCGCCTTGTTTCGACGTAGCGTCGCACTCGTGGTGCTGGCGGCCGCGTTCGCTCTGCCGGGTTTGCGCGCTCGCGCCGACGACTACCCGTCGCGAGCGGTCAAAATCGTCGCTCCGTTCGGGGCGGGCGGGCCGGCCGACATCTATACGCGCATCGTCGCCGAACAGTTGCAAAAAGCGCTGCGCCAGCCGTTCGTGGTCGAGAACCACCCGGGCGCCGGCACGACGATCGGCACCGCGCTCGTCGCCCAGTCTGCGCCGGACGGCTACACGCTGTTGATGGCGGGAAGCACGCAGTGTGTGAATGAAACGCTGTACGCGCACAAGCCTTATGAGCTTTTGCGCGACCTCGTTCCGATCGCGCCCTTGCTCGAGAGCGATTTGGTGCTGGTGGTAAATCCGAAAGTACCCGTGCACAATGTCGCAGACCTTTTGGCGCTGGCGCGGGCCAAGCCAGGAACGCTGAACTTCGGCTCGTCCGGACCTGGCTCCAACTATCACATGTCGGCGGAGCTCCTTAAAAACCTCACCGGGATCAATATTGTACACGTGCCCTACAAGGGCTCCACCGGCATGCGCATCGACATCGTCAGCGGCCAGATCCAGATGGTTTTCGATTCGGTGCCGACAATGGCGCCGTTGATCAAGGCCGGTCTCGTGCGCGCTCTCGGCACCAGCGGCACGAAGCGCTCGCCGATCCTGCCCGATGTGCCGACAATCGCCGAAACAGTTCCCGGTTTTCAGTCGACGCTGTGGGTCGGCTTCATGGCGCCCAAAGGCACGCCGCAGCCGATTATCGAAAAGCTCAACCGGACGATCACCGATATTCTCAGTCGAGCGTCCATCAGGGAAGCTTGGGAGAAGCAGGGGGCGACGCCGTTCACGATGCCCCAACCCGAATACGCAGCCTACATGGCCGCGCAGGTGTCGAAATGGGCGAAAGTGATCAAAGACAACCACATCGCGCTCATCAATTAGAGAGCCGTCATTGCGCAGACCGAAGCGACCAAGCAAGCCAGGACGGATTGCAATAACTTGCGGATTGCCTCGCTTCGCCCGCAATGACGTTGGTGATGAATGCTTGTAGGGTTCGCAGCAACGCAGGTGGACGATGAATGATATGACCGATCCCAGCGCCGCCGTCATCAAAGCCGAGGATCACTGGACGACCAAGGACGGCGGCGTGAGGCTGTTCCTGTGTGAAAAGTGCGCCGGCGAGCCGGGAAAGAGCGCCGGCACAATCCTGTTCGTGCACGGCTCGTCGATGGCCGCGCAGCCGACATTCGATCTGCACGTCCCGGGCCGGCCGGATTCCTCGGCGATGGATTGGTTCGCGCGCCGCGGTTTCGACTGCTGGTCCGTCGACATGGAGGGCTACGGACGCTCCACGAAGGATCGCGACAATAATGCGCCGATCGCCCAGGGCGCGGACGACTGCTTGGCTGCCGCAAGTTACATCCAGAAAGTGCGGCGGAAGCGACCACTCATGGTCTACGGCATCTCATCCGGCGCGCTGCGCGCGGCCTTGTTCGCGCAGCGCCATCCCGAATTCGTCGGCCGCCTGGCGCTCGACGCCATGGTGTGGACCGGCGAAGGCTCGCCGACGCTCGCCGAGCGGAAGAAGAAGCTCCCCGAGTTTGCGGCCAAGAACCGGCGGCCGATCGATAAAGCGTTCATTCATTCGATCTTCGAGCGCGACCATCCCGGCACCGCCGAGCAGAACGTCATCGATGCCTTCGCCGACGCGGTGATTGCGCTCGACACCTCGGTGCCGACCGGCACCTACGTCGACATGTGCGCCCACCTTCCGGTGGTCGATCCGACAAAAATCACCGTGCCGACGCTGATCATGCGCGGCCAGTGGGACGGCATCGCCGGCTTCTCCGACCTCATGGGGTTCTTCGAACGCCTGCCGAACCCCGATAAGCATTTCGCCGTGATGCCGGGCATCTCGCACGCGAGTTTTCAGCAAAAGAACTACGCGCTCGTCTATCACATTCTGTGGAGCTTTTTCACGCAGCCCGAGCCGATCTATCGAGGGTAATCGTTCCTGCCCCGCAAAGCGCGAGGCGGATGAAGATGAAAGGTCCCCGTTATGGCGTTTTCCTCTTGGCGCGGCGTAGTCGGCATGATCAATCCGACCATGCGACCGGGCGTGACCGAAGAAGTCTGCCGGCTGCTGCCCGAAGGCATCGGCCTCATCCCGCTTTTTTTGAACATTCGCCGCGGCACCGGGGACGAGTTCGAGACCATGATGCCGCACTACGAAAAACTCGTCGCGGCGCTCGCCGAGGAGAAATGCGATCTGATCCATCCGCACGGCGCACCGCCATTCATGGTGTTGGGCCGCAAAGGCGAAGCGAAAATCGTCAAGGCCTGGGAGAAGAAATACAAAGTGCCGATCATGAGCGTGGCGCAGAACCACGTGAATGCGCTTCATGCGCTTAAAACCAAGAGCTTCGTCGGCGCCACTTATTTTCCACAAAAACTCAACGCCGTCTTTGCCAAATATTTTCGCGACGCCGGCTTCGAGGTGCGCGGCATGGAGGGTATCGACGTGCCGTTCAATCAGGTGCAGACGCTTTCCGGCGAGCAGGTCTACGCCCACATCAAAAAGAATTTTCTCAAAGCCAAGGGCGCCGACGCCATCTACATGCTCGGTTCCGGCTGGCGCACGCTCAATATCATCGAGACACTTGAGCAGGACCTGCAGGTGCCGGTGGTGCATCCGGTGCCGGCGCGCGTATGGGAAATTCAGAAGCGGCTGCACGTGCGCCAGCCGGTCAAGGGATACGGGCATCTGCTTTCGGCGTTTCCGTAAGTTTTCCGTCGCCCTTCGCGGCCCGCGCTGCGCGCGGGCGCCGCGGGATGACGGCAACGAGGGAGGATCCGATGATTACCGCAACGCGCCGCGCCGCACTGACGATGCTTTGCAGCTTTGCCGCCGGCGCGACGGCCGATGTGGCCGACGCCCAGTCCGTCGAGCAGTTCTACAAAGGCCGGCAAGTCACCATGGTCGTGGGCACCGCACCCGGCGGCATTAACGACATTTCGGCGCGTTTCGTGGCGCGCTATCTCGGCAAATACATCCCCGGCAATCCGGCGATCGTGGTGGAGAACCAGCCAGGCGCCGGCGGCATTACTTCGGCCAACCGCCTCGCCAACACCTTTGCGCAGGACGGCTCGGTTATCGCCAAGCTCGAACGCGCGGTGCCGCTCTTGGCCATCCAGGGCAACCCCAACGTGCATTTCGATCCGCTCAAGCTTACCTGGCTGGGCAGCCTCTCGTCCTATGCCAACGACGCTTACCTCATGCTGGTCATGGCGACGGACCCGATCAAATCGGTCAACGAGATCAAGGAGCCGGGGAAATCGATCACGCTCGGCGGCGACAATGCGGCTTCGAGCAACGTGATCTACGCCACCATCGCCAAGGTTATTCTCGGCCTCAACGTCAAGGTGGTAAGCGGCTACACCGGCGCGGCGCCGCTGTTTCTCGCCATGCAGCGCGGCGAGATCGACGGCCAGGTCGTCGGCTATAGCTCGGTGCGCACCGGCCAGCGCGACCTGTGGAACCGCCACGCGTTCCGTGCGCTGATGCAGTTCGGCCGCAAGACGCGGCATCCCGATTTCCCCGACATCCCGACCGCCTACGAGCTGACAAGCGATCCGGGCGCGCGGGCCATGCTCAATTTCGCCGACTTGCAGTTTTTCATTTCGCTGCCGTTCGCGGCGCCGCCCGGCGTGCCGGCAGACCGCGCCAAAGCGCTGCAAACGGCGTTCATGGCCATGTGCAAGGATCCGGCGGTGCTCGCCGCCGCGCAAAAAATCGGCATCGACATGAGCCCCATCGATGGGCAGACGGTGCGCAATGCGATCGCCAATGCAGCCACCACGCCGCGCGAGGTGGTCGACCGCTATAACAAACTGGTGGGGCCGGGCCGGCATTGACCGCCGCGCGCGGCGGCGCGAAACTGTGAGGAGCCGCTCCACACCGCGACGGTCGGCAATCCGGAGCCAACCATGCCTTACACACTCGCCAACTTTTGCCCCGATCTGTCCGCGATTCTCAAAACTAAAGGCCAAAGCGGCCTGCCCGACATCGCGCGCAAACTCACTGAGCTTCTCAACAATCCCGATTTTGTCGCCGAAACGTTTTCCGAAGACACGCCGATCGGCCGGCGCGAACTCTGGCACGATCCCGAGACCGATGCCTATGTGCTTGCCCACGTCCAGGAAGGCGGCAAGGTCGGCAAGCCGCATAGCCACGGCGCTTCCTGGGCGATCTACGGTACTGCTCGCGGCGTCACCGAGATGACTGAATGGCGGCGCGTCAACCCGGAGTCCGAGCAGGGCGCGGTGCTGGAGAAGACAAGGCAATACGCACTAGGTCCCGGCCAAACCCGCGGCTACGCGTCCGGTGCCATCCACTCGACCGCGCATCCACAAAAGGCCTGGGTGATCCGTATTACCGGCACCGATCTCGACGCCATCCCGCGCTATCGCTTCAGCGCGAAGACCGACAAAATTCTCGAGCCGGCCTGAGCGCCGCCACGCGTCGGCGCCTCGAGCGCGTGGGCTGGCCGAACGGCAGGAGGCGCCCGCGAAGGCTCACTAAATGGCTCAAATCGCTAATTGATTCTGGAATATGGCGGGAGCGACGGGGCTCGAACCCGCGACCTCTAGCGTGACAGGCTAGCGCTCTAACCAACTGAGCTACGCCCCCGCGGGCGCGCAGCGCAATTAAGGCCCAGCCCCCTACAAGTCAAGGATTTAGGGCCTAAATCGGCCTCAGACGCGCTGCCTTACACACGCCACACCACAAGCCGAAATACCGCGGCGAAGCCGAAAACATCGGTGGAATCGGCAAAACAAGCGTGGTCAGGCGGAGCCGAATCGTCTAACGCAACCCGGTGAGGGGCGCTTTTCCCCCGCCACCGCTTCATCGAGGAGGGCCTAATGGCAATCAAACCAGCCACTACCGTGACATTGAAGCACCTTGCGGCAAGCCTTGCGGAGGACAACGAGCTTTCGAAAAAGCAATCGGAAGCCATCCTCGCCGGGCTGGTTGGCAATATCGTCAAGCACCTGAAAAAGGGCGAGCGCATCCGCATCGGCGGCCTCGGCATCCTGCAGGTGAGGAAGCGCGCCGCGCGTATGGGCCGCAATCCCGCGACCGGTGCGCCCATTCAGATCAAGGCGAGCAAGAAGGTTGCCTTCCGCGCCTCGAAAGAGCTCAAAGAAGCAATCTGAAGTCGGACGACCGCGATCGGACGACAGTGGACGGAAGATTCGTTTTCCGTCTTCTGTCGTCCGTCGTTTGTGTCGGCTGGCTTGCCGAGCCGTGGCTCGCGGCGGCTTGCACAGCCCGCTTTCGCCACGCTTCGGCGCGGCAGCCTTCTCTCGCTTCGCGAGCGAAGGCTGGTGGGCGGTGACGGACTCGAACCGCCGACATCCTGCGTGTAAAGCAGACGCTCTACCAGCTGAGCTAACCGCCCTTCGCGGCGAGGTGTATCGCCGCGCGGCCTTGGCGCGCAAGCCCGATGCCGGCGCGCCGGCTCACGCCCTGCGAAAACCCTATCGTCGGCAACCCAACGCGACTGATCGGAGCTTAGCAAAAAGTGTGCTAGACTTGGTGCGGGCTGCAACCGGCCGCCCGCTGGGGGGATCATGTACCGCACATCGAGCTTGACGTTCGCTTTTCTGCTTGCCACCGCAACGGTCGCGCTTGCGCAATTTCCACAGCAGCCTGCAGCGCCGAAGTGTCCATCCTTGGTGCAAGGCACCCCGCAAGAACGCGCTGCCTGTACCCCGGATGTGACCAAGTTTTGCCAAGCCGAACTGAAGGCCAATGAGTGCGATATGTTCGCCATCCTCGGCTGTCTGCAGCGCAACCGCCCGGCGCTCAGCGCCGCATGCCGCCAAGTGCTGAACAGCAACGGCCAGTAAGCGCGCCACCCCGGCGGGCGGAGTGAGCCGCAATACTAGTACCGCAATACTGGGCGCGCGTCTCAGCCGCCGGCTCGCCGACCTCAATGCCGATCCGCAGACGCGCTGTCCAGGACCTCGTCGACGTCGCCCCGCAGGTGCGACGGGCCACGCGCGACATGCTCGGCGAGGCGGACCCACGATTGCGCCAATGTCAGCCAAAGCGCCTTGTCGCCGTCGTCATCGGCGCGCTGCGCCATCGCAACGCATTCCTCCGCATAGCGGCGGTGGTCCTGTGTAGTCCCCATGGTACTCCCCCTAACGCACGCAACGACTGTTTCGGATATCAATCCGCAAGTTCGGCAGAGGCAGGATCATTAAGTGGCCGAACCGGGGCGAGCGCGCCAGCAATGACGGCGGGCGGAACCGTTGAGTCCGAGAATTGCGCCAATAGCATGGCTGACTACACTATCATCCGTAACTATGACTCCCGAGCGCGATCAGATCGCGATTCTTTAATATTTCGTGCAAACGTATATGCAATTCACAATTAGCTGCAATGCAGCATTAATTGTGCATCGCAGCGAAGAAGGCTTATATTGAGCGCGTGATTCTGGCAAAAGCCGGGGAAAGGACCGCCAATGCTGACTTCGTTTATCCGCTTCGTTCAGACCTGGAGGCAATATGGTGCCACGGTTCGCGAGCTTTCGAACCTCAACGACCGCGAACTGGCCGACCTCGGGATTACCCGATCGGACATCCCGCACGTTGCCTGGGAGCATATGCGGAACTGACCTTCCGCCCGCACTTTCAACCCGGCAAGCATGCGCCCGCCTTCGTGCGGGCGCTGCCTTTTTGCGGACGCCGTTATGAGCCGGCCGGCTCCATGCCTTTGGATTTGATGATCGGGAGCGCATGCGGTCCCGACAGGAATTTGACCAGCGCGCTCGCCGCCGCGCCGTCTTTGACAGCGGTGGAGATGCCGGCGGAATAGACCGTGAAATTCTGGATTGCCGCCGGCAACGGACCGACCAGCACGGCGCCCTTCACGGCCAGGATTTCGCTAATTTGGTGGATGCCGATTTCGGCCTCGCCATCGACAACGTGAGTGGCGACTTCGCCGCCTTGCACCAACACCGCCTTGGCGTTGACTTCTTTGGCGATGCCGAGGCGCTCCAGCAGCTTGCCGACGTAAATGCCGCTTGAGCCGCCGGCCGCCGGGTCGATATAGGCGACCGATTTCGCCGCCAGCAGCGTCCGCTTGAACGCTTCGACCGTGCCGATGTCGGGAAGCGGCGCCCCGGCCTTGACGACCACGCCGACGCCGGTCTTCGCCAGGTCGGCGCGGCTGCCGGGCACCACCTTGCCCTCATTGGCAAGGTTGTCGATCGCCTCGGGGGTGAGCACGGCGACGTCGAAAGTCTCTTCGCCGCCGCCGATTAGCTTCAGGTGCTGACCGACCGTCCGGTAGGTGACGTCGGCTTTATTGCCGCTCTCCTTCTCGTACTGGGCGAGAAGGGCGGTAAGCACCTGCTTGAAGGCGCCGCCGCTAATGACTTTCATCGCAGCGGCTTCAGCGTGCTGTGGATGATCACTTTGTCACCTCTTAAATAATCCCATGATCTCCGCCTTCGCCAGCGTATTGAAGTGCAGATTGAAGCCGACAACCGCCGCCGATGTGTCTGCCTTCACGTCGAGTTTTTCCGTCTTCACGGCGAATACGGCGAACAGATACCGGTGAGGATGGTCGCCCTCGGGCGGGCACGGGCCGCCATACCCAGGTGCGCCGAAATCGGTACGGGTCTGCAACGCGCCCGCTGGCAGCTTGCCGCCCGCACTGCCCGCACCCTGGGCGAGCTCGCTCACTTGCGCCGGGATATTCACCACCAGCCAATGCCAGAAGCCAGAGCCGGTCGGGGCGTCGGGGTCATAACAGGTGACGGCGAAGCTCTTTGTCCCTGCCGGCGCGTCCGACCACTTCAAATGCGGCGAGTTGTTGTTGCCGGCGCATCCAAAGCCGAAATCGGCCGACAGGATGAAATCGCCCGGCAGATAGTCGCCGTCCTTGAAACTGTTGCTAACGACCGTGAACGCCATGTGCCTTCTCCTTCCTCAGAAAGGCGAAATGGCCATATCCGGCGATCTGCATGAGGACTCGCGAAGTGGACCGCGTGGATACCGCGATGTCACATCATAATCGCGCGCGACGCCGGAGAAAAGTGGCCGTTGGCGCTACCGGCCGCGCGTGCTAACCGGACCGCTATGCCGGTCCTTGCGCTCACCGACGCGGCCCCGCTGTTGCCGGCGCGCGGCGCGCTGATCGGCCTCGATCTCGGCACTAAAACCATCGGCATCGCCTCGAGCGATCCGGATCGGCGCGTGGCGGCTCCGGTCGAGACCATCGCGCGCAAGCGATTCGGCGTCGACTCGGGGCGCATCCTCGATCTCGCCGCCGAGCGGCGCGCGGTCGGCTTCGTGCTCGGCCTGCCGATCAATATGGATGGAACCGAAGGCCCGCGCGCGCAGGCGACGCGCGCCTTCGCGCGCAATCTCGCCAAGCTGACCGAGCTTCCCATCGCGCTCTGGGACGAGCGGCTGTCGACCGCGGCGGTCGAACGCGCGCTCATTGAGGCGGACGCAAGCCGGGCCAAGCGCAAAGCGGTCATCGACCAGCACGCCGCCGCCTACATCCTTCAGGGCGCGCTCGATCGGCTAGCGAAATCCGGTCGGTCATCCTCTTGGGACGGCGGTTAGAGTTCCGGCAGCGCACGCTGCAACAAAAGCTCAACCGTCGCTGCATCGGTGTCGTGCGCGCCATAAAGAGCGCCGCGCGCTTCAACGAGCCTGGTCCGCAGGAAGGCGTCGGTTACCGCCGGCGGCGCGCTCGCCTTGAGCGCTGCCGCGCTCGCCAACAATGCGAGCCGTCCGACGAGAGAGCGTGCGGCGGCCTCGCTCGTGGCCGCAAGGTTTTCCGCACCGTCGCCCGAAAGACTCACCGAAGCCTCGCGCGAGAGCGCGGCAACGAGGTCGACTTCCTCCCGCCTGAGCGCGCGCAACACGTCGAGGCACATGACGTTGCCGGAGCCTTCCCAGATGGCGTTGACCGGCGCTTCGCGATAAAGCCGCGGCAGCACGCTTTCCTCGACGTAACCATTGCCGCCGAGGCATTCCATGGCCTCGTAGATGAAGGCCGGCGCGAGCTTGCAAATCCAGAATTTCGTCGCCGGCGTCAGGAGGCGCGCATAGGCCGCCTCGCGGGCGTCCTCGGCGGCGCGATCGAGCGCGCGGGAAAGGCGCATCACCAGCGCAACCGCGCCTTCAACGTCGAGCGCCATATCGGCCAACACGGCGCGCATCATCGGCTGCTCGTAAAGGCGTTTGTGGAAAACGTCGCGGTGGCGGCAATGGTGCACGGCTTGCGCCAGCGCCATGCGCATCAGGCCTGCCGAGGCGATGGCGCAATCGAGCCGCGTCAATTGCACCATCTGCAAAATGTTGCGCACGCCGGCGCCCTCCTCGCCGACGCGCCAAGCGAACGCCTCGGTGAACTCGACTTCGCCCGACGCATTGGAGCGATTGCCGAGCTTGTCTTTGAGGCGTTGAAAGCGCAGCGCATTGACCGAACCGTCGGGGCGAAAGCGCGGCATGAGGAAGCAGGTGAGCCCGCCCGGCGCTTGCGCCAGCACCAGAAAAGCGTCGCTCATCGGCGCGGAAATGAACCACTTGTGACCGATGATGGAATAGCCATCCCCCGTGGGCGTGGCGGTCGTGGTGTTGGCGCGCACGTCGGTGCCGCCCTGCTTTTCGGTCATGCCCATGCCCAGCGTCATGCCCGATTTTTCCCACCACGGGCGGAAATCCGCATCGTACCTGCGCGTGACGATTTTTGGGGCCACTCGCGCAACGACATCCGGCTCGACGGCAAGCGCCGCAAACGCCGCGCGCGTCATGGTGATGGGGCACAAGTGCCCGGTCTCGACCTGGGCCGCCATGTAGAAGCGCGCCGAACGCGCGACCTCTACCGGTGGCGCTGCGCGCTTGCCGGAATCGGTCCATGTCGAGGCATGCAGCCCCGCCACAATGCTTTGCCCCATGAATTGGTGATAGGCCGGATGGAACTCGACGGTGTCGCTACGAAAACCGTTGGCGTCGAACGCGTGCAGTGTCGGCGGATTTTCGTTCGCCTGCCGCCCGAGCGCGAACATTTCCGCACTACCCCATTGCCGCCCGAAGGCGGACAGCGAAGCCGCTTCGCCCGCGGCGCCATTCGCGTTGACGGCTTCCTTGAGCGGCTCGTCGCTTTCGAACAAATCGACGTTCTCGTATGGCGGCGACTGGTTGAAGACATCATGGGTGTCGAAACGCGAGCAGGGAGCCTGGGGAGTCATGGCGCATAGCCTCTCGGGATCAAGGATCGTAGCACGGCCGTCGCGCAGCCAATGTTTCCGGTGCATCGAAGCCGCATCCGGCCATAGCAGGCCATAGCAGGCCATAGCAGGCTTGCAGGAGCGATCGGATTGGGCCTATAGCAGCGCTTTGATGACGAAGGCCCAGCCGCCCACGCGCCATATCGTTTCGATCAACGACCTCAGCAATAAGGAGATCGAAACGATCTTCGAGGTCGCGCAAGGGTTTTTGCAGGAATTCGCCGATCCTAACATTCCCTACCGGATCGGGCGCAGCACAGGCCTCGCCGCCAAATTCATCCTGGCAAGCCTGTTCTATGAGCCCTCGACGCGCACTCGGCTTTCTTTCGAAAGTGCAATGCTGCGATTGGGCGGCGCCAATATCACCAGCGCCGATCCGGCGGTCAGTTCCGCCGCCAAGGGCGAAAGCCTTGCCGACACGATCCGGGTTATCTCCAATTATTGCGACATCGTCATCATCCGCCACCCGCGCGACGGCGCGGCGCGGCTTGCCGCCGAATATTCGCAGATCCCGGTGATCAATGGCGGCGACGGCAGCCACGAACACCCGACGCAGACGCTTTGCGACCTGTTCACGCTGCGCTCGAAGAACAAGAGCCTGCGCAACATGAAGGTCGCAATCTCCGGCGACCTCAAAGGCAGCCGCACCATCCATTCCTTCGTCTACGCGCTGGCGCGCTTCGGCGCGACCATCGATCCGCTGCCGGCGCCAGGGATGGAACTGCCGCCGCACGTCGACCGCCGTCTGCGCGAAGAGTTCCACAGCCGGATGGTCTCGAAAGCTCCCGGCCAGTCGGACGGCGAAAGCGGTTCGATCGATGCCCTGTACGTCACGTCGGATCAGCCCCATCAGCTCGCGCTCATTCCCGAGCCGGAGGATTACGGCGTCATCATCCGGAAAAAGACCGACGCGGTATATGTAACGCGGTTTCAGAAGGAGCGCTGGGCGGAAAAGGAACGCCCGTATCCGAAGATCGACGCAAAATTCATGCGCGACGAGAAATACTCGGATGCGAGCGTGATGCACCCATTGCCGAGGGTCAACGAACTCGACGCTTCGCTCGACAAAGATCGTCGCGCGATTTACTTCCAGCAGGCCGCCTATGGCGTTCCGGTGCGGATGGCGCTCATCTCGCTGCTCTTACATTTGCACAAAAACAAATCGTTGCATCAATTCCCCGGCGGTTTCGCCAAGCCGGAACATTCCCTCTACGTGCAGCCGATCGGCACCGGCATCCAATGCGGCAATGCCAACTGCATCGTCTGCGATCCTGCCGAGCGGCAATACGCCGCCAACAAATTCTATGTCGTCGAAGAGACTTCGCGGCGCCACTGCAAGCTGCGTTGCGTCTATTGCGAGACCGATATCGACGAGGAAGTTGCCGCGCATTTCGTCGTGGCCGACATGACGCGAAAGACGTTTTCGCCCGGATTGGCGGTGCTGGCGCGAGCGCCCGGCGACAAGCTGAAGCATCTCGTCATCCATCGCAGCGACGCCGATGCGGTGGCCGCCGGCTTCCAGCCCCGCGAGGCCGGCAAGAAGGCGCACGCCGGTTAGGCCAATGCTCGACTGGTCGCTTGCGCCCGAATACGCCGCCGCCTTCGTCTTCGGCTATCTCTGCGGCTCCATTCCATTCGGTGTGCTACTGACGCGCCTTGCGGGCGCTCCCGACGTTCGCGCCATCGGCTCGGGCAATATCGGCGCGACCAACGTGTTGCGCACCGGCCGCAAGGCGCTCGCCGCCGCGACGCTCTTCGGCGACATGCTCAAGGGCACCGTCGCGGTGTTCGTCATCGGCTATTTGTTCGGCCGCGACATGGCGATCTGCGCCGCGCTCGGCGCGTTCTTGGGCCATCTGTTTCCGGTCTGGCTAAGATTTAAAGGCGGCAAGGGCGTCGCCACCTATATCGGCCTCCTTATCGGCCTGGCGTGGCCCGCCGCGATTGTGTTCTGCACAATCTGGCTCGCGATCGCCGCGCTGACGCGCTATTCCTCGCTCGCCGCCTTGATCGCCAGTGCGCTGACGCCGGGCTTCCTTTGGTGGCGCGGCCACGTGCAGGAAGCGGAGTTGTTCGCCCTGCTGTCGGTCCTGTTGTGGATCATGCACCGCGGCAACATCGCGCGCCTTCTCGGCGGTAGCGAAAGCCAGATCGGCTCCGGTTAGCGAATTTTCACCCCTCGCAACGTGCGCTTTAGAGGTATGCTCGCGGCTAAGCACGACTGCGGGCGTCGGGGGCGAGGTGAACGAACGCACAGAAGGCGTCCATCTCTCGGACGAGCAACGCATCGACTGGCTGCGGCTCATCCGCAGCCAGAATGTCGGTCCGCGCACCTTTCGCGCGCTGATCAATCATTTCGGCGGCGCGCGTGCGGCGCTTGAGGCGCTGCCGGCGCTGGCGCGCCGCGGCGGCGGCGGCGGCGGCGGCGCACCGCAGATCTATTCGCGGCAGCAAGCCGAGCGCGAGATCGAGGCCGCGCGTAAGTTGGGTGCGGCGTTCGTCGCCGTCGGCGAAGCCGACTATCCCCGCCGCCTGCAGATGATCGACGACGCGCCGCCGCTTCTCGCGGTGCGCGGCAATCGCGCAACGCTCGCGATGCCTGCGGTGGCGATCGTTGGCTCGCGCAACGCCTCCGCGGCGGGTCTGAAAATCACCCAGCAGCTCGCGCATGGACTTGGCGAAGCCGGATTCGCCACCGTTTCGGGCCTCGCGCGTGGCATCGATGCGGCGGCGCATCGGGCCAGCCTCGAAACCGGAACGATTGCGGTGCTGGCCGGCGGGCAGGACCGCCTCTACCCGCCCGAGCACGCCGAACTGGTCGATGCCATTTTGGCTACTGGTATCGTACTTACAGAGATGCCGTTCGGCTGGGAGCCGCGGGCGCGCGATTTTCCGCGGCGCAACCGGTTGATTTCGGGACTTTCGCTCGGCGTCGTCATCGTCGAAGCGGCCAAGCGTTCGGGCTCGCTGATCACCGCGCGGCTCGCGCTCGAACAGGGCCGCGAGGTTTTTGCCGTTCCAGGCTCGCCGCTCGACCCGCGCGCCGAGGGCACCAATGGGCTCCTCAAACAAGGCGCGACGCCTGTGACTGAAGCGGCCGACATCGTTTCCGTGCTGCAGCCGATCATCGGCATCGAGCTGCCCGCGCGCGAGCCGGAACCTGCCGGAGGCGAACCGGGCGAATACGTGGAGCCGGCCGCCGACGAGCGCTCGCGGGTCGTCGGGCTGCTCAGCCCGGTCCCTATCTCTATGGACGATTTGATCCGGCTCTCCAAAACTTCGCCACGCGTGGTCCGCATAGTGCTGCTTGAGCTCGAAATCGCCGGGTGCCTGGAACGCCACGGCGGCGGCTTGGTATCGCTGATGTAGTGTGCGGCGAAATGCGCAGACCGCTCAGAACGCTCGCGATGCTGTGGCGGGGCTTGCCACTTCTGGCGCTCCTCCTCACGGCCGGGTATGCGAATGACGTTTCCGCCGAGTCCTTCGACGCGTTCCTCGCCGCGTTGCGCGCCGACGCTGCGACGCAAGGCATCACGCGCGCGACCTTCGACGCTGCCTTTGCCGGCGTGATGCCGGATCCGCGCGTGATCGCTGCCATGCACCGGGAGCCGGAATATGGCAAGCCGATGAGCGCCTATCTGGCGAGTCTCGTCTCCCCGTCGCGCATCGCGACGGGCCTGCGTAAGTCCGCGCAATGGGCCGATACTTTGCGCGCGGTCGAGAAGCGGTTCGCGGTTGAGCCGACGATCCTTCTCAGCATCTGGGGCATCGAATCGTCATTCGGTGAAGCGCATGACCCATGGGACGTGTTCCGCTCATTGGCGACGCTGGCCTACGCGCGGTTTCAGCAGCCCTATTTCCGCAATGAATTGCTGAGCGCACTTAAGATTTTGCAGCAAGGCCGGATCCCGCGCCGGCAATTCGCCGGCTCCTGGGCCGGCGCGATGGGCCAAGCGCAATTCATGCCGTCAAGCTACTTGACCTATGCGGTCGATTTCGACGGCGACGGCAGTCCCGACATTTGGACCAGCGTGCCCGACGTACTCGCCTCTATCGCAAACTATCTGCGCAAAGCGGGCTGGCGGCACGGAATGCCGTGGGGCTTTGAGGTCGTTGTGCCGCAAGGGTTCGATTACCGGGCAAGCCGCGGCACGTTTCGCGAATGGAGCGAAAGAGGCTTCAGGCGCGCCGATGGAGCGGCTTTTCCGCACGCCGGCGACGCCATCCTGTTCTTTCCGAGCGGCGCGGCGGGCCCGGCCTTTCTGGTCACGCAGAATTTCGTCGTTATCAAGCAGTTCAACAATTCGGACGCTTATGCACTGGCGGCTGGGGAGCTTTCCGACCGCCTGCGCGGGCTTGACCCGATCCGCGCCGCCTGGCCGGCGAACGATTTCCAGCCATCGCGCGGCGAACGCACGGCGCTGCAGCGCCGCCTCGCCGGCCTCGGCTTCAAGGTGGCGGATTTCAACGGCCATATCGATTTCGACCTGCGCGACGACATCCGGCAAATGCAGCGGCGATTTGGCATGATCTCCGACGGCTTTCCGAGCCGCGCGCTGCTCGAGCGCATCGGCGTGCACGCACCCTAACGGCGGCGCCGGTTCACGCGTCGCAAGGGGGCACGAAATTCCTCAAGCGGCCCGGCCACTGGCGTCGGCCGAGCCCTTAGCGGTCTGATCGGCTTCCAAGCGGGCCATTTCGAGAATGTAGGCGAGGCCGTCGAGACCGTGGCGTCGGGCGATCTGCGCCAGTTCATGGCTGAGCGTCGCTATATAGCGAGCTGCGGCGCTCGATGACTGATTCTCTGCCGATTTGCCGGCGGCTTCTTTCTGCATGTCACCAGGTTCCCGCTACATTGAAGCCGTCAGCCACGTGCGCCAAGTAAGCCGACGGCATCACCGACGTGCTGCGCTGCCCTTTAGCTTCTCATCTGATGTATACTATACGTTATAGTTTATAAATATGCAACTTATAGGAGCAGGATCGGCGGGTCCCTTTTTGCGCCTGGCGCTTGGCGTCTTACGCAGCGCACGATTTGACAGGCAGGGTCGCATTACCCATGTTCGCGGCGGCCTGGTTCGGGCCGTGCATTCCTAAAGCACTCGAAACTCACGTTGGATCATTAGGTTAGCATGGATCTGGTGCTGGTAGAATCGCCTGCCAAGGCGAAGACGATCAATAAATATCTCGGCCGCGGCTATGAAGTCCTGGCCTCCTTTGGCCATGTCCGCGACCTGCCGGCCAAGAGCGGCTCGGTCGATCCGGACGCCAATTTTCGCATGCTCTGGGAGGTCGACCCGAAGGCGGCGAAGCGGCTCAATGACATCGTCCGCGCGGTGAAGGGCGCCGACAAGCTTATTCTGGCGACCGACCCCGATCGCGAGGGCGAGGCGATTTCCTGGCACGTCCTCGAAATCCTCAAGCAAAAGAACGCGCTGAGCGGACAGACGATCCAGCGCGTCGTGTTCAATGCCATTACCAAACAAGCGGTGACCGAGGCGATGCGACAGCCGCGCGCCATCGATCAGGCCCTGGTCGACGCCTATCTAGCCCGGCGCGCCCTCGATTATCTCGTCGGCTTCACGCTTTCGCCGGTGCTCTGGCGCAAGCTGCCGGGCGCGCGCTCGGCCGGTCGCGTGCAGTCGGTGGCGCTGCGGCTGGTCTGCGACCGCGAACTGGAAATCGAAAAATTCGTCCGCCAGGAATATTGGTCGATCGTGGCCACGCTGGCGACGCCGCGCAACGAGACTTTCGAAGCGCGTCTGGTTGGCGCCGACGGCAAAAAACTGCAACGCCTCGATATCGGCTCGGGCGCGGCGGCCGAAGCCTTCAAGCAGGCGCTGGAAAGAGCCGCCTTCACGGTGACTGCCGTCGAAGCGAAGCCGGTCAAGCGGCATCCGCAACCGCCATTCACCACCTCCACGCTGCAGCAGGAAGCAAGCCGCAAGCTCGGCTTCGCTCCCGCTCATACGATGCGCGTGGCGCAGCGATTGTACGAGGGCATCGATATGGGCGGCGAGGCATTAGGCCTCATCACCTATATGCGCACCGACGGCGTGCAGATTGCCAACGAAGCGATCAGCGCCGTGCGTCGCGTGATCGAGACCGATTACGGCGCACGCTACGTTCCGCCGTCGCCGCGCCGCTACGAGACCAAGGCCAAGAACGCGCAAGAGGCGCACGAGGCCATCCGGCCCACCGACCTCGCGTGCCGGCCGCACGAAACCAAACGGTTTCTCGATGCGGATCAGGCCAAGCTCTACGAACTGATCTGGCTGCGCACGGTAGCAAGCCAGATGGAGTCGGCGGAACTGGAACGGACGACGGTAGACATTTCGGCCCCCCCCTCCCCACCCTCCCCCGCAAGCGGGGGAGGGATGGGGAGGGGGCTGCTTGATCTGCGCGCCACCGGTACAGTGGTGAAGTTCGATGGTTTTCTGACGCTCTATCAGGAAGGGCGCGACGAAGATCCCGATGACGAGGAGGCGCGCCGGCTGCCGGAAATGCGCGCCGGCGAACGGCTCGCCAAGCGTTCCATCGCCGCCGACCAGCACTTTACCGAGCCGCCGCCGCGCTACTCGGAAGCCTCCCTGGTCAAGCGCCTGGAAGAGCTGGGCATCGGCCGGCCCTCGACCTACGCCTCGATCCTGCAAGTGCTCAGAGACCGCAAATATGTGCGTCTCGACAAGCGCCGGCTTTATCCGGAAGATCGCGGCCGTATCGTCGTCGCCTTCCTGGAAAGCTTTTTTGCCAAATACGTCGAGTATGATTTCACCGCCGCCCTCGAGGAGCAGCTCGATCTCATCTCCAACAACGAGATCGCCTGGCGCGAGGTGTTGCGCGATTTCTGGCGCGATTTCATCGGCGCGGTGGACAACATCAAGGATCTGAAAATCTCGCAGGTGATCGACGCGCTCGATGCGCTGTTGGCACCGCATCTGTTTCCCCCGCGCGCCGATGGCGGCGGTCCGCGCCAGTGCCCGAACTGCAGCGGCGGCCGGCTGACGCTCAAGCTCTCCAAATACGGCGCCTTCATCGGCTGTTCGAATTATCCGGAGTGCCGCTATACCCGCCCGCTGTCGGCGTCGGCCGAGGGCGCGGCCGATATCGGCACCAAAAAACTTGGCGAAGACCCCGAAACCGGCCTCGAAGTCACGCTGCGCAGCGGCCGCTTCGGTCCCTACGTGCAACTTGGCGAATCCGTCGACGGCGAGAAGCCGAAGCGTGCGAGTTTGCAAAAGGAAATGACGCCTGAAGACGTCGATCTCGGCCGCGCGCTCGCGTTGCTCTCGCTACCGCGCGAAGTGGGCCGCCATCCCGAGGATGGCGAGCCGATCCGCGCCGGCATCGGCCGTTTCGGACCCTACGTGCAGCACGGCAAGACCTACGCGAACTTGGAAGCCGGGGACGAGGTTTTCGCCATCGGTCTCAACCGGGCGGTGACGCTGATCGCGGAAAAAGTCGCCAAGGGCCCGCGCTTCCGCCGCTTCGGCGCCGATCCGGGCCGCCCACTTGGAGAGCATCCGACCAAGGGCGGGCCGATCGTTGCGAAAAACGGCCGCTACGGTCCCTATGTCAGTCACGCCGGCATCAACGCGACTTTGCCGCGCGACAAGACGCCTGAGACCGTCACGCTCGACGAAGCCGTCGCGCTCCTCGACGCCAGGGCCGATCGCGGCGCCCCCGCCGCACACGCGCGCCCGCGGAAAGCCAAGCGCACCGGCAAGAGGCCAGCTAACAGTTCGGAGGCAAGACCTGCTACACCCAGGCCTGCCGCAAAATTTGCCGAACGGCCGGCAAATCCAAAAACCAGGCGCAAACCGCCAACGGAAGCCGCCGAATAGTCCCGACGCAAAACGGCCCCTGGCCAAGGACACGGCCAATGAGTGGCCGATGAAACGCACCACCCTGCCCTCACGCGAGGAACTTCTCGCCTTCATTCGCGAGCGCTCCGGCAAGGTTGGCGCGCGCGAAATCGCGCGCGCGTTCGGCGCCAAGAATGCAGACCGGGCCGCGCTCAATCGCATGCTGCGCGAGTTGGCCGAGGAAAGGCACATCGACCGGCGGCGCAAACGGCTGCATCGTACCGACACCCTGCCGCCCGTCGTGCTCGCCGACATCACCGGCCGCGACAGCGACGGCGAGTTTTTGGCGCGGCCCACCGAGTGGGACGAAGAAGCGCATGGCGAGGCGCCGGTCATCCGCATCGTTTCGCCGCGCCGCGCCCGACCGGGCGAGATCGCCGGAATCGGCGATCGCGCGCTCATCCGCATCGAGCGGTCGGGCGAGGACGAGACGAGCGGGCGCGTCATAAAACTCATCGACCGCACCAAGCATCGCATGCTCGGCATTTTCCGCAGCCTTCCCGGCGGCGGCGGCCGCCTGGTGCCGATCGACAAGAAGCAGATCGGCCGCGAACTGGCGATTCCTGCCGGCGCAACAGCCGTCGCGGTGGACGGCGATCTGGTCGCCGTGGAAGTTGCACGCCACGGCCGCCTCGGCTTGCCGTCGGGCTCGGTGGTGGAGCGGCTTGGCTCGATCAAAAGCGAGCGCGCAGTCAGCCTGATCGCGATCCACGCCCATGGCATACCGCAAGCTTTTCCGCGCACGGCGCTTGCCGAAGCAGACGCCGAGCGTCCCCTCTCGGTCGGCGGGCGTTCCGACTGGCGCGAGGACTGGCGCGACGTGCCGTTCGTCACCATCGATCCGCCCGATGCCAAGGACCACGACGACGCGGTCCATGCGGTCCCGGACAACGACCCGCGCAATGCCGGCGGACACATCGTCACCGTCGCCATCGCGGACGTGGCGCATTATGTGCAACCGGGTTCGGCGCTCGACCGTGCGGCGGCGGAACGCGGCAACTCGGTCTATTTTCCCGACCGCGTCGTGCCGATGCTGCCCGAGCGCATCTGCAACGATCTGTGCTCGCTGCGACCGGATGAGGACCGCCCGGCGCTCGCCGTGCGCATGGTGCTCGGCGCCGACGGTCGCAAGCGCTCGCACACATTTCATCGCGTGCTCATCCGCTCCGCCGCGCGACTGCATTACGAACAGGCGCAGCTCGCGGTCTCCGGCCGGCCCGACGAGGTCACCGAGCCGATCGCGAAAAAGATTCTCGAGCCGCTCTATGCCGCCTATCGCGTGGTGCGTCGCGCTCGCGACGAGCGCGAACCGCTCGATTTGGAAATTCCCGAACGCAAGATTGTGCTCAAATCCGACGGGACCGTTGACCGGGTGGTCATCCCGCAGCGGCTGGAATCGCACCGGCTGATCGAGGAGTTCATGATCCTCGCCAACGTCGCCGCCGCCGAAACCTGCGAACGCGCGCGCGTACCTCTCATCTATCGCGTTCACGACGAGCCGACGCAGGAAAAACTCAATGCGTTGCGCGAGTTCCTGGCAACGCTGGACATCTCGCTGCCGAAAGGCGGCGCGCTGCGGCCGGACGCGTTCAATCGCATCCTTGCGCGCGTAAAGGGCCGCGACGTCCAACGGCTGGTCAATGAAGTCGTGTTGCGCAGCCAGGCGCAGGCCGAGTATTCGGCGGAGAATTTCGGCCATTTCGGCCTTAATCTGCGCCGCTACGCCCACTTCACCTCGCCGATCCGCCGCTACGCCGACCTCATCGTGCACCGCGCCCTGATCCGCGCGTTAAAACTCGGGCCGGACGGGCTCGCCGACGCCGTTGACACGCGAAGCCTCGCCGAAATCGCCGCCAATATTTCGGCCACCGAGCGCCGCGCGATGAAGGCAGAGCGAGAGACCGCCGACCGGCTGATCGCACATTTTCTGGCCGATCGCGTCGGCGCCGTTTTTGATGGACATATTTCCGGGGTGACTCGCGCTGGCCTTTTTGTGGAGCTGGACGAGACCGGAGCCGACGGTTTTATCCCGGCGCGCCATATCGGCGACGAGTATTTCCGGTTTCACGAAGCGAGCCGAGCGTTTGTCGGCAGCTCTGAGACCCATCGGCTCGGCGATCCCGTGACCGTCGAACTTGTCGAAGCCGCGCCGGTTGCCGGCGCGCTGCGTTTTCGGCTGGTGCGGCATGCTTCCGCCGCTGCGCCGAGGGCTGGACAGAAGCCGCCTCAGCAGCGGAAATCTGCGCCGCGGAAGCGTTCGCACGAGCGGCGCTGATGCGGGGTCAAACCGTAATGAACGATGCCATGATCGAGGCTGGTGTCGCGGCGGATCGGGCCGAACGGCTCACGCGCACCATTCGCGATCAGACGTTTCCGAATCTAAAGCCTCGGGATTCGGCGACGCTCATCCTGATCGATCCGGCGGACAATATCCCCAAGGTCCTGCTCGGCCGCCGGCATCTGCGTCATCGCTTTATGCCCGGAAAATTCGTCTTTCCGGGCGGCCGAATCGAGCCCGCCGATCGGCTGATGGCGACAATGGCGCCATTGCACGAGCGCCATGTCGCCCGGCTGATGCAGCGCGTGCGACGTGCGAGTGCGGCGAAGGCGGCGGCGTTCGCGTTGGCCGCCGTGCGCGAGACCTACGAGGAAACCGGACTGATGCTTGGGGTGCGCACCGCGGCCGCGATAACAAGCCCGTCCGGCGCCTGGGAAGCCTTTGCCAAGGCCGGGGTCCTGCCCGATCTGAGCGCTATCCATTTCATCGCCCGTGCCATTACCCCGCCGAAGCGGCCGTTGCGCTTCGACAGCCGCTTCTTCGCCGCCGAAATGTCGGCCGTCGCACATCGCGCCGACGGCTTTGTCGGACCGGACACGGAATTCGTCGAACTGGTCTGGCTGCCGATCAACGAGGCGCGGACCCTCGACATGCCCGGCATCACCGCGGTGGTACTCGAAGAGCTGCAGGACCGCATCGCTTCCGGCATGAGCCCCGACCATCCGGTGCCGCTCTACCGCATGCTGCACAAACGCTTCGTGCGCGAAATCCTTTGATCGCGACCTGGCGCCACGTCGACTTTATTGACATTGGCGGCCCTGTGACTACTTTGACGGCGAACAACCGCACCGCTTACGAGGTTCAATCATGGCCAAAGCCACCACGATCAAAGTGAAACTGGTTTCCAGCGCCGACACCGGCTTCTATTACGTGACGCGCAAGAATTCGCGCACCATGACCGACAAATTGGTGAAGAGGAAATACGACCCCGTGGCGAAGAAGCACGTCGAGTTCCGTGAATCGAAGATTAAGTAAGCCGCTCACCCGAGCCCAATCAAAAAGGGCGCCTGCGGGCGCCCTTTGCATTTGTGCAGACATCAAAAACACGGCGGCCGGAAAGGTGGCCGGCCGGGAACGGTGTCATGAGGAGGCCACTCGAACCGCTCCCGTGCCGGCCGAACCCCACGGACCCAGGAGATGCGGCGGACCTGAGCACTCCGTAGGGTTGTTGAAAAACCGGGGAATTTCCGACCGTCGCTTGGCGCGCGGCTTATCGCTTCGTCACGGCTATGTTTGCTTTCCGACAAAAGGCTATCTTAACCCGTGGAGAAATCAACGGCCAAAATTTCGCCAAAATGCGGGATTCGGAGATAACCACAATAATTGTGATTAACCGGCTCCGGCAACTTTGAGCAGGAACGGCATTTTCAACGGTCGATTAGCGGTTGCGCAATCGCAATTCGCCCGGATTAGGCGGCGTCGGGCACGACACGGTTGCGGCCGTCGCGCTTGGCGCGATAGAGCGCCTGGTCGGCACGTTTGAGCAGACCCGCAGCACTGTCCTCTTTGCCGCGCAAGGCGGCGATGCCGATCGAAATCGTCACCGGAACGTTGCGCGTCCCCTGCTGGATGGCAAACGCGTCGGCCGCAGTGCGCCGGCGCAGCCGCTCCGCCACCATGGCGGCGACCGCCATGTCGGTCTCCGGCATGACGATGACGAATTCTTCACCGCCGTAGCGGCACGCCAGATCGATGCCGCGGATCGATCGCTTGATCCGTAAGGCAAACTCGCGCAGCACATCGTCGCCGGCATCGTGTCCGTGCGTGTCGTTGATCGATTTGAAATAGTCGATGTCGAGCACCAACGCAGTCAGCGGTTTGCCGCGCGCGACGGCCTGCTCGATCGAGGTCGCGAGATGGCTTTCCATGTAGCGGCGGTTGAACAGGCCGGTGAGCGCGTCGGTAATCGCCATCTCGATCGACAGCTGCACGTTATCGCGCAGCCGTTCGGTGTAGCGGCGTTTGCGGATCTGGCTGCGCGCCCGAGCAAGCAGCTCGTTCTTGTCGATCGGCCGCATCAAATAGTCGTTCACGCCGATTTCCAGCCCGCGCACCATGCGCGCGTTATTGTCGGGCTCGCTGACGGCGAGGATGGGAATGTTGCGCGTGCGCTCAAGCGAACGCACCTGGCTGCACAGCCGCAGCGCGTCGAAGTTCTCCAGTCCAAGCGATACGATGAGCAGATCGTAATTGCCGTCGGCGGCGCGAAACAGAGCTTCGTTGGGATCGACCTCGGCCTCGACAGTCTGCTCATCGGCGAGCACCGCCGCGATGCGCTCGTAGGAGGCCGGGCGATCGTCGACGATGAGTACGCGGCCGCCGCGGCCGGTGTCGGCGACGGCCTCGCGCTCCGGCGATTCGATGCCGATGTCGCGCGAGGTCACCGCGCGCATGCGCAGCTCGTCCGTTACCATCTTGAGGCGCGCAAGCGAGCGCACGCGCGCGATCAGCGCCAGATCGGGAATCGGCTTGGTCAAAAAGTCGTCGGCGCCCGCTTCGAGTCCGCGCACGAGATCGGACGGTTGGTCGAGCGCGGTGACCATGATGACTGGGATGTGGTGCGTCGCTGGATTGGTCTTCAGCCGCCGGCACACTTCGAACCCGTCCATGCCGGGCATCATGACGTCGAGCAGCACAAGGTCGCATTCGGCGCGTTCGCAGATCGCCAGAGCCTCCTCGCCGCTCATCGCCGTGATCACGTCGAAATACTCCGCCGACAGCCGCGCCTCGAGCAGCTTGACGTTGGCGGGAATGTCGTCGACCACGAGAACGCGGGCGGTCATCGCGGCTCCGTTACGGATTGCCGAGGAAATGGCGGACGGTTTCGATGAACTTGCCCACCGAGATCGGCTTGGAAAGATAAGCCTCGCAGCCGCCTTCGCGGATGCGCTCCTCGTCGCCCTTCATGGCAAACGCGGTGACGGCGACCACTGGAATGCGTTTGAGCTCGGCATCGTCCTTGAGCCATTTGGTCACTTCGAGCCCGGACACTTCCGGAAGCTGGATATCCATCAGGATCAGATCCGGCCGATGCTTGCGCGCGAGGTCGAGCGCCTCGATGCCGTTGCGCGTTCCGACCGTCTTGTAGCCGTGCGCCTCCAACAGGTCGTGGAAGAGCTTCATATTGAGCTCGTTGTCCTCCACAATCAGGACAGTCTTGGCCATCCCCCAATCCTTCGCCTGCCTCGTCCGATGCCCGCCGCGGCAAGGGCGCTGGCCCATCTCGATGCACGCCGCCCAGCACCGCTCAAACTAGTGCGGATATATTACGGAAACGCAAATGCAACCCAATAAGGCAGCCTTGCGACCTACGCGGAAAATGGCGGAAATGCTGGCGATTCAGGCGCTTGCCTTCATTGCCGAAGAGCCGCACTCACTCAATCGATTTCTCGACATCAGCAGCATATCGCCCGAGCAGATCCGCGCAGCCTCGCGCGAACCCGGCTTTCTTGCCGGCGTGCTCGAGCATATGCTCGGCGAGGAGAGTCTTCTGGTCGCTTTCGCGCGGAGCGCCGGGATCGATCCCGGCGAGATCGCGCGGGCGGCAAGCGCGCTCGGCGGCCGCCGGGAACGCGACCTGCCATAGACTTTTACCGCGGGCTTTTGCCGTGAGCTTTTGCCGCGACTGCCTTGCCGATGCTCCCGCGCGCGCGGCGCGCTGCGCCGCCTGCGGCTCGCCCCGCTTGCTACGTCATGACGAACTGAAAAACCTCGCCATCGCGCACGTCGATTGCGACGCTTTCTACGCGACGATCGAGAAACGCGACGATCCGACGCTGGCCGCCGAGCCGGTGATCGTCGGCGGCGGCGGCCGCCGCGGCGTCGTCGCCGCGGCCTGCTATGTGGCGCGCACTTTTGGAGTGAAATCGGCGATGCCGATGTTCGAGGCCCTGCGCCTGTGCCCGCAGGCGAAAGTGATCAGGCCCAACATCGAGAAATATGCCCGCGTCGGCCGCGAGGTCCGCAGCCTGATGCTGGCATTGACGCCGCTGGTCGAGCCGCTCTCCATCGACGAGGCTTTTCTCGATCTTTCCGGGACCGAGCGGCTGCACGGCATGACGCCCGCAAAGGCGCTTGCCCGCTTTGCCGGCGAGGTCGAGAAGAATGTCGGCATCACCGTCTCGATTGGGCTCTCCGGCAACAAGTTTCTCGCCAAGATCGCCTCCGACCTCGACAAGCCGCGCGGCTTTGCCGTGCTTGGATTAGGCGAGGCGCAGGCATTTTTGGCGCCCAAGCCGGTGGGCTTCATCTTCGGCGTCGGCAAGGCGAGCGCGGCGCGATTGGCGCGCGACGGTTTCCACCGCATCGCCGACCTGCAGAAAACGAGCGAGATCGAGCTGATGCGCCGCTATGGCGAGGAAGGCCGCCGGCTTGCCCTGCTCGCGCGCGGCATCGACCGGCGCAAGGTCAGTGCCGATCGGGAAACCAAGAGCGTTTCCTCGGAAACGACATTCGAACGCGACATTTCCGAGTTCCGCGCACTCGAGCTCATTCTCTGGGGCCTGACGGAGGAAGTGTCGGCGCGGCTGAAGGCCAAGGAGCTGGCGGGCTCGACGGTGACATTGAAGCTCAAGACCGCCGATTTTCGCATTCGGACGCGCGCCCGGTCGCTGCCGTCGCCGACGCAGCTCGCCGGACGGATTTTTGCCGCCGCACGCGACCTGCTGCAGCACGAGGCCGACGGCACGCGCTTCCGTCTCCTTGGCGTGGGGTTGAGCGCGCTCGCCGCTGCCAATGCGGCCGATCCCGCCGACCTCGTGGACGGCCGCGCCGCCGAGGCCGAGCACGCCATCGACCGCGTGCGCGCCCGCTTCGGCGACGACGCCGTCGTCAGGGGCCTCGCGTTCGAGCGGCGCGACGATTGTTGACCGGAATCACGGGCAGGGCTTTGGCTGCTTGAGTTCCAGCGAGGTGAGTTTGCCGGAAACGACAAAATCGTTGTAGTCGAGGCTGAGCGCGCGCGAAATACCGTTCTCGTAAAGCTCAAAGCCGATCGCGTAATCCGGTGTTTGCTCGCCGCTTTTCGCCGCTGTGTCCTTGGCGAAATAGCTGATCGTCACGGGCCAACGCGGTACACTGGCAAGCTTGGGTTCATGGGCCGCGGCATCGTCATGGCTGCGCTCGCCAGGGGCGATTTTGCGGCCGATCACGGTAAGCGTGTTGAAAACCTTATCGCCGGTCTCCGATCCGTCATAAACGGGGAAGGAAAGAATGTTTTTGCCGGCGCGCGCCGCCGCGATCGCCCGCACCATGTGCTCGGTCGGGAAAACCACGCCGGGGTCGAGATCAAGGGTTTTATGTCGCGGCTTGCGCAGATCGACGGCTGTTATCTTGCCGTCGTGCTCGGCGCGGCCGTCTACGGAATCCATGAGGTTTTCGTCGACGAAGTTCTCCGAGTTGAATTTGAAGCTCTTGGCGTCGGCGCCTTCCCAGGTGGTCGAACGCAGATCGCTGGTCGAAACCTTGCCTTCGCTGCTGTCGAGTTCGGAAACCTGGCGGAACGTGAGCGAATAGCCGTCGCAGGTATTGCCGCTGAAATCGTAAAGGATGCGTCCGCGCACGCCGACAATCGACGAGTTGCCGCGCGTCTGCGCAAGCGACAGGTCGTAGATCGCCCGATGCGGCACCAGCACGGTCGGCGGGTCCTGCGCGCGGACCGGGGCAGAATGCGCGGCGAACATCAAAGTGCAGGCGAGAAGCGCGCCGCGCGTTACCATCATGCGATCCAATGTCAAAATCTCTCGCGCGCGCCTGCTTGCTTGCGAATAAGCCCAGCTAGCCCATCGCTTATTTCGCCCCGTATTGCTTTTCATCGCTTAAATTGCGGCGAAGATAGGGACCTGCACCGCGCCCAGCAACGGCCATGGCCACGAGCGCCGCTTGCGCGGCCCATCGCGATCGGCCAAAAAAGCCCGCTGGAGTTTGCGCGCTGGGGACAGTTGGAGGATGGAAATGGCGGCCACGGTGGAAAACAAGTTGAACGAACTCGGCGTCACGCTGAAACAGGCGCCGGCCCCGGTCGCCAATTACGTTCCGTTCGTGCGCACCGGCAATCTCTTGATGGTCTCCGGCCAGCTTTGCTTCGATGGCGAAGGTAAGCTCGCCGCCAAAGGCCAACTCGGCGGCGGCGTCTCCATCGAAGACGGGCAAAAGGCGGCGCGGGCCTGTGCGGTCAATCTGTTGGCGCAGGTCAAGGCTGCGCTCGGCGATCTCGACAGAGTTTTGCGCGTCGTCCGCCTCGGCGGCTTCATCAACTCCGCGCCTGGCTTCCTCGACGGCCCGACGGTGATGAACGGCGCCTCCGACCTGATGGTGGCGGCGTTCGGCGATAAGGGCAAGCACGCGCGCTCGACGGTCGGTGTCGCCGCGCTGCCGGCCGACGCCGCGGTCGAGGTCGAGGGCCTTTTCGAAGTGTCCTAAAAAGTGGCGATCTTGCTCGACTGGCTCACCGCCCGGCCCATCGCCCATCGCGGGCTGCACGACGCCGCCCGCGGCGTGGTCGAGAATACCGCCAGCGCCGTGCGCGCGGCGATCGCCGGAAATTACGGCATCGAAGTCGACGTGCAATTAAGCCGCGATGGGGAAGCCATGGTGCACCACGACGATGTGCTCGGCCGGCTGACCGAAGGCGAGGGCCGGCTCGATGAGTTCACCGCTTCGGAGCTTCAGCGCGTTCCGTTTCGCGGCAGCGACGAACGCATGATGACACTCGGCGATCTGTGCGATCTCGTCGGCGGCCGCGTCGCCATGCTGGTCGAATTAAAAAGCCGGTTCGACGGCGACGGGCAACTGCCTCTGCGCGTGGCCGCAGTGCTCGACGGCTATAGCGGGCCGGCGGCGCCGATGTCCTTCGATCCGCGGCAGTTGGCGTGGCTGCGGCAAAAATCCCCTCGCCTCCCCCGCGGAATTATTGCTGCAAAATATCGGCCGCATCCGTATTGGGATTTGATGCCGGCCTGGATGCGCTATGGCATGGGATACTTGCTCACGGCCTTGACGACGCGACCGCAATTCGTGGCCTATGCGGTCGCCGATCTGCCCGCGCTGGCACCGTTATTCGCGCGGCACGTTTTTGGCTTGCCGCTGCTCACCTGGGCGGTGCGCAGCGAAGCCGAGCGGCGAACCGCCAAGCGCTGGGCCGATCAGATGATCTTTGAAGGCTTTCGGCCATGAACGACGTGCAAAGTAAGCCAATTCCGGTGCCGCCCGATGGGCGAGCGGAGGCGGCGCGCGATTTGCGCATCAGCGCCGTGAACGCCATTGGCGAGGTCGCCAGGGCCGCCTGGGACGCGTGCGCCAACCCGCATGCACAATCTCAGCGCAACGCCGACAACGCTCCTGGCAGCACTGCGGCAGTAGCAGCCGAAATCGCCGATACAATCGCCCCGCAGGCTCAGGATTCGGATCAGGAAACGGTCTATAACCCTTTCATATCCCATAGTTTCCTCTCTGCGTTGGAAGAGTCAAAATCGGTTGGAGGGCGCTCCGGCTGGCATGTGCAGCATCTCCTCGTGACGGCGGCGGATGGGACGTTGCTCGCCGCCGCGCCATGCTATCTCAAGAGCCATTCGCGCGGCGAATACGTTTTCGACCGCGGCTGGGCCGAAGCCTACGAGCGCTCCGGCGGCAGCTATTATCCGAAGCTGCAGGTCGCGGTGCCGTTCACGCCGGCAACCGGGCGTCGACTCTTGGTTCGTCCGGGACCGCAGGCCGCCGCGATCCGCCAGGCGCTGGCGCGCGGCTTGATCGGGCTCTGCCGCCACGATGACGCATCGGGCGTTCACGTGACTTTCGCCCTCGAGGGGGAATTCCGCCTCCTCGGCGAGTTGGGATTTCTGCAGCGCACCGACCAGCAATTCCACTGGCACAATGCAAGCTACGCCGATTTCGACGACTTCCTCGCCGCGCTGGCGTCGCGAAAGCGCAAGACCATCCGCCGGGAACGGCAAGACGCCCTGGCGAACGGCATCAGCGTGCATTGGCTCACCGGCAGCGATCTCACCGAGGACGTTTGGGATGCATTTTTCGCCTTTTACATGGAGACCGGTTCGCGCAAATGGGGGCGGCCGTATCTGACCCGCGAGTTCTATTCGCTGGTCGGCGAAAAAATGCGCGACCGCATCCTTCTGGTGATGGCAAAGCGTGCCGGGCACTGGATCGCCGGGGCCATCAATTTCATCGGCTCGCACACCTTGTTCGGCCGCCATTGGGGGGCCGTCGAGCACCACCCCTTCCTGCACTTTGAGCTGTGCTATTATCAGGCGATCGAATTCGCCATCGCGCACAGGCTTTCTTACGTAGAGGCCGGCGCCCAGGGCGAACACAAGATCTCCCGCGGCTACATGCCCAAGACCACGTATTCGGCCCACTACATCGCCGATCCTGCGCTGCGGCGGGCGATTGCCGACTATCTCGTACGCGAACGCGCCTATGTGGCGGCCGTCGGCGCCGAACTTGCCGCCACTGCGCCCTATCGCAAGGATTTTGCGGTCGGTCCGCAATAGCGGCCGTCGCAAGCGACGCGGAGAACAGAATGCCGAGCTACGACCCGAACAACATCTTTGCCAAGATCCTGCGCGGCGAATTGCCCGCCCATAAGGTCTACGAGGACGAGAAGGTATTCGCCTTTCTCGACATCATGCCGCGAGCGCCGGGCCATACGCTGGTGATCCCGAAATCCCCTGCCCGCACCTTTCTCGATATCTCGCCGGACGACCTCGCCGATCTCGTCAAGGCGACGCAGACGATTGCGCGGGCAGCCGTATCGGTTTTCGCCGCCGACGGTCTCACGATTCAGCAATTCAACGAGCCGGCTGGCGGCCAGGTGGTGTTTCACCTGCACATCCACGTCATGCCGCGCAAGAACGGCGTGCCTTTGAAGCCGCCGGCGAGCGTCAAGGAGGAGCCCGCGGTGCTCTCCGATCAGGCCTTGAGACTCGCCACCGCGCTCAAAGGCAAGTGAAGCCTCATTTCGAGGCCGAGCGACCCGCCTTCGCTCGCTCGGCGAGCTACGGCGGGTATGAGTCCCCCGAAGCGCGGAGCGCGGCGGCGGAAGCGAGGAAATTAAAATCCATAACCGGAAGCTTTGCAGATATGCTCGGCGCCGGTTTAGCGTGATTTGTGGATATGGATTCCGGGCTCGCCGCTTCGCGGCGCCCCGGAATGACGGAGTGGGACGAGCTCAGGCTACCGTCCGCGCGAGACGCGCTCGATTTCAGCGCGCACCAGCCGCTCGACCATGCCGGGCAGATTCTCATCGAGCCAGGCTTTCAACAGCGGCCGCAGCATTTCGCGCACCAAATCCTCAAGCGTGCGGGCGTTCTGCACCAGCACGGTCTGCGCCAAGGTGTTGAATGCGGAATCGACCGCAGCGCTGGTCGCCCGTGAGATGAGCTGCGGCTGCGCATCGAGGTTCGGTTGCGGCGCGGGCCTTTCCGACGCCTCGTCGAAGCCCACATCCGAATTGCCGTCAATCGTGCGGAATTGCGGCGCGGGTGGAGCAGGCATGGGCGCCGCCATTGACTCGGTCAGTTCGAGAATGTCCGCCGCTTGATCGTCCACGGTCCCAATGTCCATTGCAGCGGCGGCTGGCGCCTCGGCCTCGACCGGGTTCTCCGCAGGCGGACTCACGCGCGGCGGAGGAGCGGCCGGCAACCGCGGCGGCAGTACAGCTGGCCTTGCTGCCGGCGCAGCCGGCTTCGGCACTTCCGGCGCGGCTTGCGCCGACTTGCCTGCGTCATCATCGGCAATAATTCGGCGAATGGAGGCAAGAATCTCCTCCATCGACGGTTCGTTGGATTTTGCCGGCTGCGTCATGCCCGCATCCCCGCTGCCTGCTTTGCTTGTCCGGTCTACTTTAACCCTCGTGCTCGCAAGGCCGATGGCTTGTCCCCTCGCCTGTGGCCTCTTCGTTCCCGCCGCTTACGTATCTGGACCGCCCGACGAATCGCGGAAAGTCAATTATGCATGCCGTCGCAAAGTTGTCGTTAAGTATGTCACCGCGCAACGCGAACGCAAGGGAGCGGACTGCCGACACGGAGTGCAACGCCCAGTCCGGATTATCGGCCGTCCGGGGCGCGCAATCCGAACCATGCATCCCGCACCTGCTGATAGTGCACCTGCGGATCGTACACCGACACATTCAGACCGAGTCTCTGCATCGACAGCCCACCGACGGCCGCGAGCAACGTGTAGGATGCAACGACGCGGTCGTGCTGGGCCGTCACCAGGGCGACGCGGGCGTTGACCAGTTCCTGCTGTGCGTTGAGCACGTCAAGTGTCGTGCGTTCGCCTACGCGCGCCTCCTCGCGTACGCCATCGAGCGCAATCTCGGCGGCGTTCACCTGGGCGGTCGTCGCTTCGATCTGCGCCTTTGCGGCGTCCAGTTCGCCCCAGTTCTGCACCACCGTCTCCCGGGCCTGATCGCGATTGACGTCGAGGTTGAGGCGCTGCTGGCCCAGCGTTTCCTTGGACTGGCGGATCGTGGAGTATTCGCCGCCGCCCTGGTAGATCGGGATCGTCAATTGGCCGACGACCGAGGCGAGGAACTGCCTGTTGATGGTATCTACCGGATGCCAGTTCTGCGAGACGCTGGCCGTCAGCCCAAGGTTCGGATAGAGCGACCCCTCGTTGATCTTGACGGCGAGTTGGGCGATGTCGACGCCGTACATGGCGGCGAGCACCGATGGGCTCTGCTGCTCCCCCTCCGCGATTGCGCCATTGAGCGTCGGCGGCGAAAAGCGGTCGACCGGAGTGCCGGGCGCGAGCTTGCCCGGCGCGACACCGATCACGCGGCGATAGTTGGCCTCCGAGGTTATGTAATTCGACTGCGCGCCGAGCAACGACGATCGGCCGGCGGCGAGCCGCGATTCCGCCTGCGCCACGTCGGTGCGCGTGACCTCGCCGACATTGTAGCGATCGCGCGTCTGCTTTAGTTGCTCGGTGAGGACTTCGACGTTGCGCCGGTTAAGTTCGAGAATGGCTTCGTCGCGCAGCAAATTCATATAGGCGGTGGCGGCGTCGAGCAGCACCTGCTGCTCGGTCACGCGCAGGGTCTCGCGCGCGCCCATCACCTGGCTTTCCGCCTGGCGCACGCGGTTGGCGGTCTGAAAGCCGTTGTACAATGTCTGCGTGGCGGTCGCGCCGACGCCGCGAGAAACATACGGCGTCTTGACGCTGGTGGTGCCGGCGAGGTTGGAGCCGGTGGAAGTGAAGGTGTGCGTCAGCGCGTCGGTGTAATTGTCGCCGCCATTGGCGGTAATGCTGAGCTTGGGACGATAGCCCGACAGCGCCTGCGGAACGTTCTCGTCGGTCGCGCGTAGCGAGGCGCGTTGCGCATTGAGCGATGGATTGTTCTGGTAGGCTTGCACCAAGGCCCATTCGAGCGTATCGGCCGCCGCCGCCCCGACAGTCATCGTAAGTGCGGCGCCGGTCAGAGCGAGGCTGGTAACGGCCAGGATAAACGCCCGCATCCCGCTGCTACGCATGGCTTACCACAACTCCCGCATCCCGCCATCCGGCGCACGCGGGAACTCACTGGGACATACACGCCGCCTCCCCGCCGCCGGACTGGCGACAGAGCCGAATGCCGGACATTATGCGGCTGGGAAGCGCCGTGAATACCCCTGTCGGCATGGATCGATACAGAATTCTCGGCATTGGCACATAAGCGCCACAGGTAACCTCGCATAAACGACGGTCGCGAGCCGCAGCTTTGCAAAATCGCGCGCTCGATTCCGGCGAATAGGCTAGAAGACGAAAGCCGGCGGCGCCGCGAAGCCGGGCAGCAGCGCCGCTGCGGCATCGAAGATCGGCCGGCCGACCAGGCGGCCCTCGGCCAGCCGAAAAATCATCGCCTTCGCGGCCGGCGGCCGACCAAAAATGCAGGCGAGCCGGCCGCTCGGCTTGAGCTGACCGCCGAGCGTTTCCGGCGTGATCTCGGTAGCTCCCTCGAGCAGAATGACGTCGTAAGGTGCGGCCTGCGGCCAGCCTGCGGCCAGCGGCCCACTTTCGACTGCGACTTCGGTCGCGCCGCTGGCGGCGAGCGCCTCCTTGGCCTGACGAACGAGCTCCGCATCTTCCTCCAGCGCAACCACCGAGCCCGCCAATTGCGCCAGCACGGCCGAGGCATAGCCCATCCCGCACCCGACATCGAGCACACGGTCGGCGGCGCGCACCTGCGCCGCCTGGATGAGCTTGGCAAGCACCATCGGCTTGAGCATCGCGCGGCCTTTGGCGATCTCGATATCGCTATCGACATAGGCTTGCACCGAAGGGGCTGGCGGCACGAAACGCTCGCGCGGCACCGCCAGCATGGCCGCTAACAAATCGGGATCGTGGACGTCGGCGGTGCGAACTTGGCCATCCACCATCATGCGGCGCGCGGTGGCGCTGTCGAACATGGCTTGCATCCCGTTGAGGGCAGCGCGTCATTCGGTGCGGCACGTTGTGCGGCACGCTTCGGCAAAACGCAAGCGCGGCGCGCTTAACCGTGCGCAATGACGTTCGGGTCTAACGGTTGCCGGGACGGCTTCATTCCATTATAGAGCAGGACCTTGCCGGCGCCGGCAAATCCAGCGCATGAGTGACGCCGGTAACGGCCACGTGGCGGAGTGGTTACGCAACGGTCTGCAAAACCGTGTACCCCGGTTCAATTCCGGGCGTGGCCTCCAACCTTCGCTCGCCCAGCGAGTGAAGGCTCCCGCGCCGTGGCGAAGGCGGGCGGGGCGAACTGCCGCGAGCTACGGCTGGGCAAGCCATTCCTCCACTGGCGCAGCAGTCAACCCTGCCGCGCGGTAGCACAGCGAAGGCGGACGGTGCCAGCGGCAGCGCACCACGGCTCGGCAAGCCGGCCGCGGCGAACCCGGCGGAATAGCATTTAGCCTGCTTCGCGCTTTCAATGCCCGACCGGCTTTGTTATATGCGCTGTCAATCGCAAGCGCTCGAGCATTGTTCCCCGGTAGCTCAGCGGTAGAGCAACCGGCTGTTAACCGGTTGGTCGCTGGTTCGAATCCGGCCCGGGGAGCCAATTTTCCGCACCGGAACGCCACTCTGATTGGGCGCCGCCCCCATTCCCGCCGACCCGCGAGTTCTGGTTGCCGTATTACTATCTTCCGCGCTCTTGCTCCTCCAATTCGCGCTGCGCATCGCTCAACGCCCGCGGCTCGACCAATAAACCTTGCCGCTCGTAACGGCGACGGCTCTTGCTGAAGCGGACCACGACGGCGTGTCTTTCGCTTTTCGCCTTGGCTCGTCGCGTCAGCAACGCATTGCCGGAGGTGAGAAATTCGAGGTCGTCGAGACCGACGCAGCGCAAACAGGCCGGTCCGGGATTTTCCATCACGAGGAGATGGCCGGTACCGCCGCAGCGGTGACATTTCCATTTGTTGTTCAACGGCTCGACCACCACCAGCTCCGGGGGCCGGCTGACCTTCTCCGCTAAGCGCTGCCGTTTATGCTCGGAAAGCTCAGGGCAAACCCAATGAGTGCGATAGAGCAGTTCGGTCGTCGGATCCCCGCTTCGACTGAAACGCAACGCCTGCCGCTGCGGCGTGCGCGCCACGTAAGTTGCCTCGCTGGCGTACAGTCCCTTCTCGTTTGCCCAGGCGCGCAGCATCGTCATGGCCTCCGCGATGCGCGGCATGCTCGTTTGGATGGCGACTTCCAGGCTTTCGATCTGACCTTGTTGCCAGCGCCGCAACGATCCGCCGTCGAGCCAGCCGATGCGGACAAACACGTCGATGGGCCTTACGAAGTGCTGCACTGCGAGCGCCGCCGCGGCAGCCTCGGCGACGCGATCCGGCAACGGCCTTCGATTGTTCCGGCTCATGAACCAAGCATAGCACCGGACGGGCCAAGTGGCTTCACACCTGCCCGCCGGCGCCAGCGTTCCACCGTCTTCACCAAGCAATCCGTTAGTGGTAGCTTTCCGCTATCGTTGGATAAGAGGGGGCAATCGTCGTGTGCAGTCGCAAGGTTGTTGTCGCATTTGGCTTGAGTTTGCTGTTCGCGGGACCGGCGCTAGCCGCGAGCCAGCAGGAATGGGACGGCTGTCAGTCGAAAGACCCGGCCGTCGCCATTCCGGCTTGCAGCGCCATCATTCCCGACGAAACTGAAACGCCGCAAAATCGTGCCGACGCCTACGTATTTCGCGCCGGCGCCTACCTCGCTCAAGGCAACCTCGATCGCGCCATCTCCGATTACGGGGAAGCGCTCAAGCTCACGCCGCGAAACATCGTCGCCTATGTGAGCCGCGCGCTCGCAGAATTCAAAAAAGGCGACAAGGACAAGGCCATCCTCGACTACAGCATCGCTAACAAGCTCGACGCCAGCGCCGTGGCCCAGATCGCTTCCGGCAATCCCGACGTCGGGCAGATTGCCGACGCCGCGCGCGCGTCTCCGCCGCCGGCGAGCGACTTGGCGGCCGTCGACCAGTTGCCCCAGGCGGCGCCTCCCCCGCCGCCGCCGCCGGTGCCGCAGGCAACCGAGGCGCCGCTGCCGCCCCCGCCAAAACCTTGGAACGCGATAGCCTCCTCGATATGGAAGGTTCACGGCAGGGTGCACGTAGCCATCGGTTACTCGGGAACGCGGCAAACCGAGGCGGAAGCGAGACAAAGCGCCGTTGACGCTTGCAAAGGAGCGGGCGGCCGCACCTGCAAATCGACCGGCGCCTGGAATTTCGGCTGCGTCTACATCACCACCGGCAGCGCGGTGAACCGAGCTGGCTGGGCTTCCGGCGACAGCATCGACGCGGCGCTGAAAAAATGCCGAGGGAATGGATTTAAGTGCAAGCAACCGATCGGCGGGTGCGTGGAATGATCTGCGGGAGGCGTGAGCCGCTCGCGAGCCGGAACCAGTATGGCGCCGGAGACGCCGCGGCTCTCCCGCGCTAGGTCTCGCACATAATACCAGCCTTCGGAATGTCTGACTCTTGGTTATTGGCGCTGCGATGTGATTCATTTCTGCCCGGACAAATGATTCGGGAGATTGGAGATGAGCGCAGCGATTGGCCTTCGGGACGATTT